>ENA-OYYH01000130-OYYH01000130.1-human-gut-metagenome-genome-assembly--contig:-NODE-130-length-41411-cov-5.587847_pt1 | contig 41411 bp, 72 predicted proteins | sample MGYA00243245_ERZ653439 | MGnify/ENA primary metagenome ERZ653439 (study PRJEB26926, sample SAMN06165028) | human gut metagenome | biome: ENVO:00009003; feature: ENVO:2100002; material: ENVO:00002003... | reverse complement strand
CAGCGTCAGATGTGTATAAGAGACAGAGCAAGCACAGAGTAAAGATCCCGAGAGAGCCGTTTTTGCGGTTTCTCGGAGCATGAGGAGGAACAAATGAAAGTCAGATTAACATTTTTGGAGCCGGTTCTTGGCACATGGCCGAGCAACGAAAACATTGCGCGGGACTTTATCGCAAGCAAGGCCCCGGACGCAAGTACGATCGAGGATGAGATCGCAGCGCTCGGCGCGGACGCTGTCGCCGAAAAGGGCAAAACCGTTTTCCCGCGTACCGACGGACAGCCGATTCTGTACGATTATCAGATCAAAGGCTTTTTCAAAGACGCCTGCGGTATGCTGGCACGCGTGAAATCCAAGAAATCCAGCGCCCTGAAAGCCTATAAGAAGATCATCGACGGCCTGATCTTTGTAGAGCCGCGCATGATTCCCATTGAGGTCAACGGTGAGGTCGGCGAATGCCAGAGACCGCTTCGTGCGCAGACCGCACAGGGCGAGCGTATAAGCCTTGCAAACTCGGAGGAAATCCCGGCAGGCAGCACGATCGAGTTTGAAATCGTGATGCTCGACGAAAAGGCGCACAAGGAAGCAGTCCTGGAATGGCTGGAGTATGGCCGCCTACGCGGCATCGGCCAGTGGCGGAACTCCGGCAAGGGCAGATTTACCTACGAGGTTCTGAATGGTTAAGTGCAAGGGTGAGGCCACGCAGGGACTTGCGAGGGAAGCGCGTCGCTGAGAGCAGCGGTGAACGGCAACGGAATTGCTTCGTACCGATGGGCGTAGATGCGCAACGGCAGTGTTTAGCGGTGATATGCGCAGCAAAGGAAAAGCATGGAAACGCTCAGGAATACAATGAACTGCAATGGCTTGGCTTAGTGTGGCAAAGAACGGCAAAGGCAAGGAATGAATAGCCCAGCAATGCAGGGGCATGGCAAATCATCGAAGGCTACGCGCAGCTACGGCGCAGCAACGAATGCAAAGCAGGGGAAAGGCCAAGCAGGGCAACGCCAAGCAGCGGCAACGAATTGCGAAGCAACGAACAGAAATCGAAAAAGGAGAGGACAGAAGGAGGATGCAACATGGCGGAAGTGAAGACCTACACCCTGACGCTGGATGCGCAGGAGCTGCATGATCTGATTGAGGCGGCGCTGGTGTGTGAGTGCCAGGTAGCGCAGATCATCGGCGGGCTGAAGCGAAAGGGGCTGGACCTGGACGCGCAGAAGCTCGTTACACAAAATGCCCGTCTGGCGCGGCTCGTCAGGCGGATGCGGGAGGAAACCAATGGATAACGGGAAGGTACACGTCGAGATCGGCATGGACGGCAAAAAAACGGTATCTGCGCTATCCGGCAGCGCGCTGGAACTGAGCGCTGCTGCCGCGCGAATCCTGAACATATTTTATGCCGCGTTCTGCCAGCGGAGAATAGGCGAGGAATTCAAGGAAACCATGCGCTACTGCGTGAACCGAGAGGACAGCCCGGTATGGAGGAAGGAGTTAGCAGAATGAGAACCAATCTTGCAGAGCGGCTCGGGTATGAGCCGGAGGAAACGACTGAGGAGCGCCGGGAGCGGCTGCGGGAAGAAGCGGAGGCCCGCAAGGCGGCGCGGCGGATCGTCAAGGGCCTGTGCCTTTGGGTGAGCGGCGCAGCAATGATCTTGGCCGCAATGGCCGGGACGGCGGAAATGACGTATGAATGCGTCGTGACTGGCTTCGTCGCGCTCGTAGCGCTGCTGTACGGGCTGGCATAAAGAAATGACCCCTGCCGCGCGGCAACGCGACAGAGGCCGAAAGGAAAACGATTGTCGCCCTCATTATAGGGCAGAAAGGAACCTATGTCAAGTTTAACGGATTCCCGCGTCCGGCATGGTGCGAAAGCCTGTGTAGACGCGGTACATCGGGCCGACTACCCGAAGTTCAACAAATGCCTGCTTTCTCAGTGCGAAGCGCCGGAGAAATACGGCGTGCAGCTTGTTCCGGAGGCAGCTGCGGCGATCAAGGCGCTGGACGCGCCCAAGAACCGCGCAGATCGCCGGAAGAAGACGAACCGGTATTATTTCCGGCTGACGGACGGCGGCGCAGAAGTTCTGCAGCAGCTCTGCGAGGCTATGCACTGTGCAAGCGTGCAGAGCCTGTGCGAAAAGCTCTTGGAAAAGGAGGCGAAACGCCGTGGGATACGATGGTGAGAACCTCTATCTCGGCATTGACGAACCGGAACCGAAGATTGTCGGCCAGTGCGCATACTGCCGGGAAGACATCTATGAAGGAACTGAGTGCTTCTGCTGCAACGGAGTGCTGGTACATACGGAGTGCTTCGGGGACTATGTGCAGGATGAGTACAGCGAATCGGAACTGGCCGGGGCACTGGGATTTGAGCAGAAAACGGCATAAGGAGGAAACATGAAAGTTTACAAAGGGACAGACAGGCAAATGAAATGCCGTGGAATGCAATACGCGCTGGGCGAAACCGCTGTTTTTGACGGTGAACCGCACCTATGCAAAGCAGGTTTGCACGCGTGCGAGCAGCTTATCGATGTGCTGAACCACTACGCACCGAATGCAAGCCGGTACTTTGAGGCAGATGCCGAAGAAGTAACTGACGAGCGTGAATCGGATGATAGTAAAATCGTCGCGAAAAAAATGACGTTGAAAGCTGAGATTGGCGTTCCCGGCCTCGTGAAAGCGCAGATCGAATATGTCAAGAACCAAATCGGATTTGAGGACGCGATCAAGCGCGCAAACGCCGAAAAAGAGAATCATGCCACAGGCTATCAGGGCGCAGCCTCCGCCACAGGCTATCGGGGCGCAGCCTCGGCCACAGGCAATCAGGGCGCGGCCTCCGCCACAGGCTATCAGGGCGCAGCATCGGCCACGGGCAAAGCCGGTGTTGCTCTTGCAGCTGGATATGAGTGTAAAGCAATGGGTGCTCTTGGCTGCGCGATCTGCTGTGTCGAGCGCGGCGAATGGGACGGGGAGGCACATCCGATTATTGCTGTCAAGGCGGCAATTGTCGACGGCGAGAAGATCAAGGCCGATACCTGGTATCGGCTGAAGAACGGTGAATTTGAGGAGGTAAGGTAAATGGCAATCAAGAAACCCGCTGAACTGGATTTCAGCAACAAGAAATTCATGTGCATCATTTCCGGGCAGCCCGGATTGGGCAAGACGACACTGGCCCTTTCGGCCCCGAAGCCGTTTCTGTTCGACACGGACAATGGCATTGCCCGCGTCAGGCCGGAGCAGCGCGGCGTGACGTCTGTGGTGGAATCCTACGAAGAAATGCTTGGCGATATGGACTCCGACGAATACAAGGCGGCTGAGTCCGTCGTGATCGATACCGGCGGTATGCTGGTACAGCTGATGAAGGACTGGGCAAAGAAGCAGGACAGCAAGGCCACGAAGGATGGGCGCGCCATGTACGGCGTGATCAAATCCGAGTTCGACCGGCTGTGTTACCAGATCCGCGCAAATGACAGGAAGCATTTGATCGTGGTGTTCCACACGACGGAACAGCAGAAGGGCGACACCATCCAGACGCGCCTTTCCTGCGAGGGCGGCGCAAAAGATATCGTCTGGACGCCTGCGGACTTCGGCGGCTATATGTTCATGATGGGCAACAAGCGCATGATCGGCTTTACACCGACAGACGAATACTTTGCAAAAGGCTGCTTCGGTGTGCGCGGCGTGATGCAGCTGCCGGAACTCAAGCCCGGCCAGAAGTCCACGTTCCTAACAGATCTGTTCCGTAAGGCGCAGGAGGATATCAATGCGCAGGCCGCAATCTACAACGGTGAGAAAGCAGCCTACGACGCAGCAATGAAATCCGGGCGCGCCTTTATCGCCCTTGTCGGCGACCCCGAAACAGCGCTCAAAGCACGAGAAGGGCTTGCAAAGATCGAGCACGCGCTGACGAGCGCGGCAGAACTCGGCGCAGAATTCAAGCGCAAATGCAAAGAGCTTGGGCTGAAATACGATAAGGAGGCTGGGGCCTATGTATTGGTTGACACAAAGCCTGCTGAGCAGCTGGAAGCACTTTCTTGATGCGGATGATGCGTATGCGGACGCGGCGCTGTCCTCCTTCCTCTCCACGCTTCGGCGTGAAGAGAAGGAAACAACGCAGGCGATGCAGGCTGGCATTGACTTCGAGGCGGCGATCAACAGCACGGTTGCTGGCGTACCAATTGAGCCTGTCAGCGAGAAATACGACCGGGCTGTAGCAAAGTTTTCCCGTATCTGTACAGGAGGTCAACCGCAAGTGCCGGTTGCCGGACGGCTTCGTGTGGCGGGCTTGGATTTCCAGTTATACGACGTCTGCGACTACGTAAAGGCCGGAATCATCTACGATATCAAGCGTGTACAGCGGTACGAATACGGCAAGTACCTGCACAGCCCGCAGCACCCGATGTATCTGCATCTGCTACCCGGCGCGTCGAAATTTACATATCTGATCTTCGACGGAACAAGCACCTACGCGGAAACATACCGACGCGGCGATTTCGAGCCTATCGAAGATACGATCTCCCACTTTATCAACTGGCTTTTGGCAAATGGATATATCAACGATTATTTTACACATTGGGAAATGAACACTGAAAGGATGGACAAAGTAGATGGGATTTAAGGCAGTAAAGAATGATGGCGGCCTGATGAAGGCTGGCGACTATGAGTGCTATTTGAAATCGTGCGGCTACAGCGTAACGAAGAACGGAAATGAGTGCATCAAGTTCGATTTCGTTGTCCGTGAGGACGTCGAGCAGGAATACCAGAAGAAGCACATCTTCAAGAACTTCTGGCCCGACCGCGACACCGGCGAGTACGACGCTGACAAGATCGGCAAGTATGCAAACGCGCTTGGCATTGAGCCGGGCACAGATTTTGAACTTGACGATCTGATAGGCCGCAACTGCATTTTGCACATGGAGCCGTTTGAGGGCAATGACGGTGTGACGCGCGACTGTATCCGGTATCTCAAGCCCAGCAAGGCAGAATCCTTTGTAACGGCTGCACCGGCCAGCGCAGAGGAGTTCAAACAGCTTGACGAAAGCGACGACGACCTGCCGTTCTGAGGGCTGACGGATGGGAGATAAAAAGGAATACGTCAAGCTGTGGCTGAGTTACAGGAGCTATTTCGAGGCGTACAGTGCTGCTGAGGTGGGGCGCTTGGTGCTGGCCGCGATGGATTATCGCGAGTCGGGAGCAGAGCCAGAGTTCAGCGGGAGTGAGCGTTTCATTTGGCCTGCGATTCGACGGGACATTGACGAATCCGTAGCGGCTCAAAAAGCCATCTCCGCGTCCAGAAGCGAGGCAGGAAAGCAGGGCGGTCGGCCTGAATCCGAAAAAGCAAATGCTTTTGACGAAAGCAACGAAAAGCAAAAAAAGCAAATGCTTTCCGAGGAAAGCAAAAAAAGCTATGGACAAAGGAAAAGGACAAAGGAAAAGGACATGGACATGGACAAGGACAGTATTCTTTCCCCCCTTCCCCCCACGCTGCGCGAAGCAGTTGAAAAATGGGTTGCGTACAAGGGCGAACGACGGGAGGAGTATAAGCCTGTCGGCCTGCAAAGCCTTGTTACGCAGATCACGAAAGCCGCGGAGGAATACGGTGAGGAAGCCATGATCGACGTGATTAGCCGCTCTATGGCCGCAAATTACAAGGGGATCGTGTTTGACTGGCTGAAAGAGGCCAGCGCACGCCCTGCGGCGCTTGGCCGCGCCGCAAAGCCCGGCTACGGCGTGCAGGGGCACCACGACGAACTGAATCCACTGGAACGTGCAGCCGTGGACAGGGTGATGGGGCCGGTGTCAAAGGGCGCTGCCCGATTGCAGCAAGGCGTGCAGCGCCACGGGGACGAACTTGATGCGTTCCAGCTGGAGGCGGTCGAGCGAATGCTTGCGGAAAACAAGGAGGACAAGACATGAGATTTGTTTGCGATTGCTGCAACGATCTGACGAACATCGAGGCCGACCGGATGGAAATCCAGGGCGAGAAGCTGATGGTGTACAGCCGCGGGCGGCTGGTCTACGTGGCGGATCTGGGGCAGATCATGCTGGCGAAGCTGACGCCGGGGATGGAGGAGGCAAAATGAAAGAGAATGTGCTGGAGCGAAATGCAAGGCTGGATACCGAACGGAAGATTGCGGATTTTCGAGTAAAACAGCAGATGGATTATGCGTTCAAGGTGAAATACGCCAAAATCCGCGCATGGGAATTCTACGATCACCCAGACGTTGCAGGTAGCTGCTACGTAGCTGTCGGCGGGCTGGATTCCATCACGCTGCTCCTGTTCCTTCGCAGCATCGGTATTGATGTGCCTGCCATCTCGGTATCGTCGCTTGAGGATAAAAGCATTCAGCTGATTCACAAGCAACTCGGCGTGAAGCCGCTGAAACCGCTGAAAAGCAAAGTGGAAGTGCTGCGGGAGTACGGATGGCCGGTGATCTCCAAGGAAGTTGCGGGGAAAATCTCGCTTTTGCAAAATCCAAGCGAGAAAAACGCAACGGTACGCCATGCGATCATCACTGGGGAAACAGGGGCTTACGGCGGGTTCCGCACGGGGACGCGGATGAAGCTGGCGCAAAAATGGCTGGAGATCTTCGGCGGATACGAAAATGAGAATGAAGGCGTTAGCTACAAAACGCCGGATTTTCTCGTATCGGATAAGTGCTGCTATTACCTGAAAGAAAAGCCTTGCAGCGATTATGCCAAAGAAACCGGAAGCTTCCCGTATATGGGCCTGATGGCGTCCGAAGGAGGGCGCAGGCAGAAAGCGTTGATGATGAACGGGTGCAACTACATATCGCCGGGAACGAAACGCAGCTGCCCATTCGCAATTTTTTCGCGGCAGGATCTTTTGCAGCTTGCGCTGGATTTGCAGGTTCCGGTGCCGGAAATCTACGGAGAGATCGTGCGCGACGCAGACGGAACACTCAGGACGACAAAAGCACAGAGAACCGGGTGCTCCATGTGCGGGTTCGGCGTGCACATGGAAAAACGCCCACACCGGTTCGACCGGCTGTGGGAGCGGAATCCAAAGGAGTGGGAAATGTGGATGAATCACGTAATGCAGGATGATCGCGGGAACTGGTACGGCTGGGGCCGTGTGCTGGACTACATCGGCGTCGAGTGGCGGGATCCGGAAGCCGCGCTGTTAAATCCGGATGAACTGCCGGGACAAATGGTTCTTGAAGGAATGGAGGAGGACACGCTATGACAGAAAAGGAAATCGTGCAGGCGCTGCGGTACTGCAAATTTGGAGTCTCGTGCGAAAACTGCCCCGCAGTAGGGAACGAAGACTGTTTTGACGAGGTAAATACGGCCGCAGCCGACCTCATCGAGCGTCTGACCGCCGAGAACGCGGCGCTGCGGGAGAAGAAGCGGTGGATTTCCGTGACAGAAAAAACGCCAGAGTATGATATGCCGCAGCTTGCGCTAAATGCTGACGGGGATGCACTCATTGCAAATTACGCATACGGCGAATGGTTTGATACATGGGGGCAAGACGTGGAGGTCACCCACTGGATGCCGCTGCCGGAAGCGACGGAGGAAGGAGACAAGGCATGAGTAAAGCTGTTTTGATCAGCATCCGCCCGATGTGGTCCCAGAAGATCATGAGCGGGCAGAAGACCGTTGAGGTGCGCAAGACGCGCCCGAAGATGAACCCACCGTTTAAGTGCTACATCTACAAATGCGGAAACGGAAAAGTCATCGGGGAATTTCTGTGCGATGAGATCATCGAAGATCGCACGTATGGGCACAATGAAGAATTTTACAGAGCAGCCTGCATGAGCGCATACGATGCGGCGGCATATGCAATGCAGTCGCCGATGTATGGCTGGCACATCTCAGATTTGCGCGTTTACGATCACCCGCGCGATCTGTGGGAGTTTACCGGCCTGCGGCAGACGAGATTCGGCTGGGAGCCAGTGCCAATCACCCGCCCGCCGCAGAGCTGGCGGTATGTGGAGGAAGAGCTATGGAACGACTGACTGAATGGAACAAATCATCGTATAAACACGCCTATTATCCGCGCTGCTTCGAAGAACCGTGCTACGGCAACGGGTGCAAAATCAAGGATTGCCCGTTTGAAACAGCGGTGTGTGAGCGCCTTGCGTCCTACGAGGACAGCGGCCTGACGCCGGAGGAACTCAAGGCTCCATTTACGGAGGACGCGATGATAAATCTGGCAGCGCAGGCGCTGGGCGTGGAGCCTAGCCGCCTCCGCGAGCTTGCCGAGGCCGACAAGGACGGGCGCGTGGTCGTGCCGCCGTGCAGGCAGGGAGATGAACTGTGGACGTACTGCAATCACCCGGTTAAGCGGGTATATAGTTTTACCGTATCGGATGTGAGCACGCTGAACGGGCGAACCGTGCTGAATACGCTAGGGCTCGGCACGATCAGGCCGGAGGACATCGGCAAAACCGTATTTTTAACCCGAGAAGAAGCCGAGAAGGCTTTGCAGGAAATGGAGGGAAAGGCATGAGCAACCAGGGAGTAATCCGTGGGACAATTGATGGACAGGAAAAGTATTGCAGAATCCCAATCCGTAGCCGCTTGTATGAATCCGTGATGGAAGATAATACGACGGAGCTTTCCTCGGAGGCGATTCTCGCCATGCCGCACGACAAGGCGGCTGCGGTGATTGATGCAATTATGGCGGACTGGCTCTACTGGCTCAAGAGAGCCGGGGAGTTGTGGGTACTGACGCGCAATTCCGCCGAGGAAACGGAGGGCAAGGCATGACCAGAAAACGCGCAAGAAAGATCCTCATGTCTATCGGCACGAGCCGGAACCATGCAAACTGGGGGCTGGCGGCAAAGCCGCGCTGGAAGACAAATGCCGGTGTGGTAGAGGATACGCTGACGATCACCCTGTACGCGAAGCTGCTGCGGAAGAAAATGAACGAGGGCAAAATAACGGAGGAATCCGCAATCCGGGCGGGAGCAATGGCAGCGAGTGAGCTTTGGCTAAAGGAGGTAAACCATGCCTGACGAATACATCAGCCGCGCGAAGGCATTGAGCGCCGTGCAGAAACAGCGCGGCGCGAATAGAAGTCCTGCGCAAAACGACATGCTTGACCGGATCTGCCGCAATATCAAAAACATGCCCGCCGCCGACGTTGCGGAGGTGCGACATGGGCGGTGGATTCACCATGAAGACGGTGTATTCACTTGTAGTGAATGCGGCAACGCAGAATCTAACGACAGCTATTATTGCAGACTATGCGGGGCGAAGATGGATGGATCTGCCGAATGAGCGGACTGCGGTTTGCTCGTGGGAGCGCGAAAGGAGGGAAGCTGATGCAGGATTGCTGCTTGACCTGCAAGAACCTGGAATACAGAAAGAACTACGTTTATCCGTACCGGTGTTTGAAGCACAAGGCCGAACGGTTCTCGGAGAAGGAATTTGAACGGATGTACTTTTCCGGAGAGGAATGCAAGGACTTTGAACAAAGGAGGTGGCCCGATGGGCACAATTCTGGCGATTGACCCCGGCAATATTCAATCCGGCTATGTGATGGTCGAGCACGACGGCGAAGAAATTCGCCGCGTGCTGGAGGCCGGGAAGATCGAGAACCCGGCAGTGACTGATATGCTGGATCGGAAGCTTTATGCGAACTGCATAGACGTTGCAATCGAGATGATCGCGGGCATGGGCATGACGGTAGGCCAAGAGGTTTTCGATACCTGCGTCTGGATCGGGCGGTTCTGGGAAATCGCGTTGAGGTCGGGCGGATATGAGCCGAAGAGGATCTACCGCCGGGAAGAAAAGCTGAATCTGTGCGGCTCACTATCGGCCAAAGACACAAACATCCGTCAAGCCCTCGTTGACCGCTACGCGCCCGGTCAGCCGAACTTCGGCAAGGGCACGAAGAAAGACCCCGGTTTCTTCTACGGCTTCTCTGCGGATATGTGGGCGGCGATGGCTGTCGCCGTGACATATTTTGACAAGTACATCAAGGGGGTAAAGCTTTGAACAAGACGCAGCGAAAGCCGCCAAGACCGCCGATGCAGCTGACGTGCGATGCCTGCGGGAAAACGTTTATGCGCGCACCATCAAAATACAAGGCAAAATGCAATTTTTGCAGCGAGGCGTGCGCCTGGACGGCACATAGGGACGCCGTGATGGGCCGGGCGGAGCGCGTGCGGATCCTGATCACGTGCTCGATCCCGGTATACCCGGAAATGCGGCCTGTCTGCGGACGGGTGTATCCTGCCGAGAAATACAAATACAGGACAAACCGGACGGGCTACGTCGTCGAGGTGGGCGGCAAACGCGTATGTGTGAGGGTGGACGAATGCAGGGAAATCTAGGGCTTACACCGGTGCAGGCTCCGTGCAAAGGCTGTGCGGACAGGCACACCGGCTGTCACACGGACTGCACCCGATACATAGCATTCCGCCGGGAGGCGGACAGATACAAGCAGGAGCAATCAAAGGACGCGGCGAGATATGCAACGACACGGGGCTGTATGCGGACGCTGCACGATGCGAACCGCGCAAAGCGCGAAGGGAGGCAACATTACTGATGAGCACGCCGCGATACGGCTGGTGGGCCTATGCAAAATGGATGATCCGCAGCTATAAGGGCGGCGGGCTGATGACGAAGGCTGAGCGCGCTGCCGTTGAGGATGCAATCGCGGAGACGGAACAGCTCGTTGACGGCGCGGAGCGACTCCGGCTCATAGATTTGGTTCTTTGGAAGCGGACGCATACCCTGCAGGGCGCTGCGATGGCGGTTTATGTGTCCGAACGCACTGCGCAGGAGTGGCACAGGCAATTTATTCGCCTTGTGGGGCAAAAAAGAGGGCTTTTATGAAAAAGTCTGCGTCCCAGAGCCAAATTTAACATTTACTATAAGGGCGTAGAGATCAACTCTACGCCCTTCTTCATCGGCACCGCAGCGTTCTGCGGAAACCGCCTCCTCCTGTTCTCGTGTTCTCCGGTGTGAATAAATATATTTATTCACACACGGAGACACGAGAACGAAAGAATGAGGCAGAAAGGAGCGGCTATGGCGAGTTTGCGCGCCCTTGCACACAAGCTGCAAACAGCGCTCTTGTACAACGGAATCAAAATAAAAATCAATCAAATGCAGACCTATTCCGCGAAAAATGACAGGATGGTGACGAAATACATGGTTTACGAATATCGACCTGATGAAAAGCCGAAGAACGTCACTCTGCTGGAAACGTACCAGATTGCGGATGTGGTGAAGCTGCTGGCCGGACTTTACAGCGATGGCGGATGAAAAGCTTACGCCGAAGCAGAGACGATTCTGCGAAGAATATCTGAAATCCGGGAACGCGACAGAAGCAGCGAAAAAGGCCGGGTACAAAGAAACATCATGCAGAGTGATTGCGGCAGAAAACCTATCAAAACCAGCTATTTCTGCGTATATAAAGCGCAGGCTGGACGAACAAGAGGCTGCACTTGTCGCAGATTCTAACGAAATTCTGAAATTTTACACTGCGGTCATGCGCGGGGAGGTCAAAGACCAGTTCGGCATGGACGCATCGCTGTCCGACCGGCTGAAAGCCGGTGACAGTCTTATGAAACGCTACGCAGCTGCTTCCGACCGCAACAGGACGACAATGGAGAAGCTTGATTCGATGCTGAAGGAGTTCCAAGATGCTGTTAAGTCCGAAACAACGTGAATTTGTAAAATACGGGACGCATCGATGGAACTTCAAGGGCGGAGCCACCAGAAGCGGGAAGACTTACCTCGATTTTCGATGGATCATACCGATCCGGATTCGTGAGCGAATCGGAAAAGATGGTCTGGCCGTCATTCTCGGCGTAACAAAATCCACGATTGAGCGAAATGTGCTGGAGCCGATGCGGAACATTTACGGGGACGAGCTTGTCGGCACGATCTCAAGCGACAATACGGCATGGATATTCGGAGAGAAATGTTACTGCCTCGGCGCCGAGAAGGTTTCCCAAGTGTCCAAGATTCGCGGTGCGTCGATTAAATATTGCTATGGGGACGAAGTTGCTGACTGGTCGGAAGAAGTATTCGCGCTGCTAAAAAGCCGTCTTGATAAGGAATACTCCTGTTTTGATGGGACGTTCAATCCGCAATATCCTGACCACTGGCTGAAAAAATTCCTTGATAGCAACGCGGACATTTTCAGCCAGACATACACAATAGACGACAATCCGTTCCTGCCGGAATCTTTTAAAGAAAACCTGAAAAAAGAATACGAAGGGACGGTTTATTACGACCGCTACATTCTCGGCCTCTGGGTACGTGCCGAAGGACTGGTATATCCGATGTTTGGAGATGGCTGCATCACGCAGGATACCCCGGACACCGGAGATTATTATATATCTATAGACTATGGCACGCTGAACCCGTTTTCTGCCGGGTTATGGTGCGTTGGGAAGAGGTCCGCTGTGCGCATCGCAGAAATCTATTACAGCGGACGTGAGACAAGGGCGCAGAAGACCGATGAGGAATACTGCGATATGGTTGAGAGGCTGGCCGGAGAAAAAACGATTCGGGCCGTTGTCGTTGATCCGTCAGCGGCGTCTTTTATCGAGGCGCTGCGCAGGCGCGGCAGATTCAAGGTCAGGCACGCGGACAATGACGTTATGAATGGAATCCGAACTGTGTCTGATTTTTTGCGAAATGGCAAAATCAAGATTCATGAAAGCTGCGAGAACACAATCCGGGAGTTCGGCCTGTATCGATGGGACGAAAAAAGTGAAAGCGACCGGGTTGTAAAGGAAAATGATCACGCGATGGATGAGGTTCGCTATATGGCGATGACAGTGCTGAAAAAGGCATTTAAGGAACATATCTTCGTGCCGGAGCTGGCGAGATAAGAAGGTGAAGCATGAAAACATATCAGGATTTTTTAGAGGTTGCCGAGAAATCGGATCGGGACAGAATGGAATTTGTTCTGTCCGCGATCAACGATCATAAAAACTCGGATCTGTACCAGCAGGCAAAGATTGCGCGGGAATACGACGAGCACCGAAATGTTACCATCATTACCGTGCAGAAGCTGCTTTATACGCTGTCCGGGAAGGCCATCCCGGACAACTATAGCGCAAATTACAAGCTCCGCAGCGCATTCTTTCCGATTTTCATGCGGCAGGAAACACAGTATCTGCTAAGCAACGGCGTGATACTGAAAAACGCCGAGAACAAGAAGCGGCTCGGCAAAAAATTTGACAATCAGATTCAGGATCTGGCGCGCTCGGCGCTTGTTGGCGGCGTGGCCTATGGCTTCTGGAACCTCGATCATCTGGAAGTGTTCACGGCCCTGGAACTTGTGCCGCTGCTGGATGAGGAAAACGGATCGCTTCGCGCCGGTATTCGGTTCTGGCAGGTAGCGGCGAACAAGCCGCTGCGGGCGACACTGTACGAACCGGACGGATTCACACAATTCATCCGCAGGAGCGGGAAAGAGATGGAGATTTTAGCACCGAAACGCGGCTATATCTCCGTCGAAGCCTCGTCTGAGGTGGACGGAACAGAAATCTTGGAGTATCAGAATTACCCAGGATTCCCGATCATCCCAATGTACGGCAATCGCGCCCGGCAGTCCGAGCTTGTTGGCCAACGCGAGGCAATCGACTGCTACGATCTGATCAAATCAGGTTTCGCGGATACCGTCGATGACGCATCGATTATCTACTGGACGATCTCCAACGCAGGCGGCATGGACGAAATCGATATGGCGCGGTTCAAAGAAACTATGCGGCGGATCGGAGTTGGCCTTGTGGACGACGACGGCGCAAAGGCGGAGGCCCACACGCTTACGATTCCAGTCGAGGCGCGGGAAGCGCTGCTGAGCAGACTCAGCGACGATCTTTACAGGGACTTTCAGATGCTGGACACCACGAAAATACAGGGCGGGCAAAAGACGGCGACCGAGATCACGGCGGCATACCAGCAGATGGACAACAAGGTCGACGAATTCGAATACTGCGTCGGTGATTTCCTGTATCAACTTTTTGCACTGATCGGCATTGACGATGAGCCGACATTTACGCGTTCGAAGATCGTGAACCAGCTGGAGCAGACGCAGATGGTGCTGCTTGCCGCGAGCTACCTTGACGACGAAACGATTCTGAGCAAGCTGCCGTGGCTTACGCAGGAGGAAATCGCAAACATTTTGAAGAGGAAAAGCGCGGAAGAATTAGAGCGATATTCCACGAAAGATATGGAGGAATAGACGTATGAGCAGCATGGTACAGGGCGATGCGTACAGCCTGGCCGTCACGGTCAAGAACAACGGGCAGGCTGTCGAGATCGACGATATTGAGAAGATCGAAATGACGCTTCTGTATTTGCAGAAGTATTACCCAGGCCAGATCACATACGCGGACGGGAAATTCTATTTCCCGCTGGCGCAGGAAGAAACATTCCGCCTGCCGAAGCTCTGCCAGATGCAGGTGCGCGTGAAATTCAAGAGCGGTGACGTGATTGGCTCGGAGATCAAGCAGATCGACGTTGCGCACGCGCTTTCAAAGGCGGTGTTGTGATGAGCCCGATCAATTTTGACCTCGGCTCCCCGGGCGCGGTCGGCGTGGAATTTAACGCCGCAGTCCGGACGGGCCCCGGCGGAACGACAGACCACAGAGCCCTGACCAACCGGGACGCGGATGACCAGCACCCGATCAAAGCAATCACAGGACTGATAGAAAAACTGAACACGATTCCGCCCGCAGCGGAGCGGATCACGAATACTGAAATTGAGGAGATGCTGAAATGAGTAAATACCTTGACAACGACGGCCTGCTGTATCTTTGGAACAGCAAGATCAAGCCCCTTGTAGCGAAGTATCTGCCGCTGACTGGCGGCACGCTGACCGGCAAGCTGACGCTCGGCGCGGCCCCGAACGCCGACATGGACGCCGCGACGAAGAAATACGTCGACGACTCCGTAGCCAGCGCGGGCGGCGGTGATATGCTCAAGAGCGTGTACGACAAAGATGGCAACGGCGTAGTCGACGACGCCCAGAAGGTAAACGGGCATACCGTGGAAAAGGACGTCCCGGCGGACGCCGTATTTACGGACACGAAATACGAGGCCGCTACGGCCAGTTCTCCCGGGCTTATGACCGCTGCGGATTACAGCAAGCTCGCAGCCTTCAGCGCGGCAAGCGACTATGCCAAAAAGACGGATATCACCGGCCTTTACAAGTACAAGGGCAGCAAGGCGACATATTCTGCCCTTCCCACGAGCGGGAATAAGGTCGGCGACGTCTGGAACGTCGAGGACACCGGCATGAATTACGCCTGGACAGGCGAGGGCTGGGACGCGCTGGGCGCAATGTTCGAGATCGTATCCATCACGAACACGGAGATCGACACGATCACCGCCGACACGTAAGGAGGGACAAATGGCCTATCTTGACAATACCGGCCTGAGCTACTTTTGGGGCAAGATCAAAAGCGCCCTGTCTTCCAAGCAGAACAAGATCACGGCAAGCGGCATGCTGAAGGGCGACAGCACGGGCGGCATCACAGCAGCGGAAGCGGGCACGGATTATGCAGCACCGTCCCTCGGACTGACCGGCGCAGCCGTCGGACAGGCCGCCGTCGTAATGTCGGTAGACGCTGACGGAAAGCCAACGGCGTGGAAGCCTGCCAACTTTGGAAATGCAGATGTTTTTATCATCGATTGCACGGCAGACGAAACAGACAATGAAAGCAGTCCGATTACGCTTACACCGAGCAAAACATATGATGAGGTTCGCAACGCGATTCTGGAACAGAAGCAGTGTTATGCGCAATATGACGGGATATATTACCCGCTGGCGGAAATCTTTATAAATGCTGCTGAATCAAACAACATTACGAACGCAACCTTTACTGTTGCGAGAGCTGACATCAGAATGCGCTCCATTGAGATGCAACACCCAGCATTAGATATAGATCCTGTATGGCGTACACGGCTTCCGGAAAGTGCACTAAAGGCGCCTGCAAGCGCGACACTAGGCCAAGTGATGGCTTATCACGGGGCGTTACGCGGCTGGAGGAATTCGAGTATAGGAACTAATCTTTCCACCACTTTCTCCGGACTTATCAAGGGTAGTAACGGATATCTTGCACATGCTGAACCTGGTACAGACTATATGGCTCCTGTTGCCGTAACATCTGCCGACAACGGCAAATTCCTGCGCGTGGTAAGCGGTGCGTGGGCGGCTGCGGCGATTGACAATGCGAATGGAGGGAGCTTCTGATGGCGGAATATCTGACAAACACGGCTGACCTGACGGCGGTCGCGAACGCGATCAGAGCCAAGGGAGGCACATCCGCGCAGCTGATCTATCCGTCTGGCTTCGTGTCGGCAATTCAAGCGATCCAGACCGGTATTACGCCGAAGTTGGTCGTCACAACGACACCAGGGGCTGCGATCACAGCGACGCCTGCAGAAGGTTTCAAGGTGGTAAAGGGAACCGCCGGTGCTGACGGAATGTGTACGCTGGAGTTGCCAAAGGCGGGCACATGGCACGTGACGGCAATGGCAAACAGTGTAAGTAACAGCCAGAACATCGTAATTGGAACACAGAATATGCTTCTGCCGCTATATCACGATACCTTTGCCGACAATACATGGGAAGAGATCATCGCGGTGTGCAGGACCGGGATCGCCCCGGACAGCTGGGCCGTGGGCGACAGCAAGACCATGAACATCGGCGGGACGGCCTATCAGGTCGATATCATCGGCAAGAATCATGACGAGTATGCGGACGGCTCCGGCACGGCTCCGCTGACGTTCCAGCTGCATGATTGTTACAGCGAAGCAAAGCAGATGTACAGCACCAACCTGAGCGGTCTCGGCTGGAAGAACACCGATATGCGCCTGACCTATCTGCCTGCGATTCTGGCGCTGATGCCGGCGGAGGTGCAGAACGGCATTCGCGCGGTAAACAAGAAGACATCTGAGGGGGGCAACAGCACGACGATTGAGACAGTATCGGACACGCTGTTCCTGCTCAGCGAGGTGGAGATTTTCGGGACTGCAAGTTCTTCCGTAGCCGGGGAAGGAAGCCAGTACGACTATTACAAGGCAGGCAACCCGAAGATCAAGAAGAGAGAAGGCGTTGACGAGTTCTGGTGGGAACGGTCGTCAGCCAGCGGCGGTATGTTTTGCAGAGTCAGAGCAAACGGCCAGGCGGGCGCGTCCAATGCCTCAAGCAGCCTCGGCGTAAGCTTTGCGTTCTGCTTCTGAGGAGAATATTATGAGCACCATCATCGTCACACTCGTCTGCGCCGTGCTCGGCGAGGCGGATAGAAATGTATGAGCACAAGCAACACCGCCGGGCAGAAAATGACCGACGCAGAGCTCGCAAAGCTTGAAAAGCGGATTGCTGCGATATACAGGGAAGCGTATAACGATCTGACGGATACGATCAGGGATTACTTCGGTAAATTTGCAGCGCGTGACGCGGTGGAAAAGGCGCGGCTGGACGCCGGGGAGATCTCGGAGGATCAATACAAGCTGTGGCGTGCTGCTCAGATTGGACGCGGGAAGCGGTTTGAAGCGCTAAGGGATAAAGTCGCAGAGCGAATGACGAATGCAAACGCAACCGCAATCGCCTATATCAACGACGCAACGCCGGGGATTTACAGCCTGAACAGGAACCTAGCAGCCTATATGATCGAGCAGGTGGTGGGGGACGTTGGATTCGATCTCTGGGATGAGCGGGTTGTGAAGCGCCTGATTTCCGAGCAGCCGGGCCTCATGCCATCCTACCCGGAGAAGCGGGCACTCAAACGTGGGATTGATCTTGCATACGGGAAAAAGCAGATCACGGCCAGCGTAACCAGTTCCATTTTGCAGGGCCGGAGCATCAAAGGCATGGCGGATGATCTGCAAAGCCGCATTACCACCATGAACCGCGACAGCGCCATCCGGACGGCCCGCACAGCCGTCACCGGCGCACAGAACGCCGGGCGGCTGGATTCCTATTATGCTGCCGAGAAAATGGGAATCAAGTGCAGAAAACAATGGATGGCGACGCTCGACGGAAGAACCCGCCACTCCCACGCCATGCTCGACGGCGAGATCGTGGACAACGACAAAAAGTTCTCCAACGGCTGCCGCTACCCAGGCGACCCAAACGGCCCACCGGCCGAAATCTATAACTGCCGCTGCACGCTGGTATCCGAGATTGAAGGAATCGACACCTCCGGAGGCAAGCGCCGCGCCAGGAACCAGGCGACCGGACGGAATGAACTGATTGAGAACATGAGCTATGCGGAATGGGCAGAGTGGAAAAAGAAAAATGGACGTTAAATTTATCGACAACTCCGAAGAAGTGAAGTCCGCTATGCACGACGCGCTGATTCGCGCCCTAGAAAAGATCGGAATGACGGCTGAAAAGTACGCGAAGCGGCTTTGCCCGGTGGACACCGGCAATCTGAGGAACAGTATCACGCACCGCGTAGATGAAGGGGAACCGGCTGCATACATCGGAAGTGATATGGAATATGCCGCATACGTCGAACTCGGAACCGGCAAGCATTATCCGGGAGGGAGACCTACGCCGTGGGCGTATCAGGACGCGAAGGGGAACTGGCACTGGACGGCTGGAAACAAAGCACAGCCGTATTTGAAGCCCGCAGCAGCGGATCATGCGGCGCAATACCGGAAAATCGTCGAAGATGAGATGAAAAACGGATAAAGATTGCGTCCCAGAGCCATAAATATACGGTATAAGTGTGGTAACAGCAAAGAAATGACTGTTGCCACATTTTTTGTTCTGTCGCGGCAAAGCACCGCCGACAAGGGAAAGGAAGATAGAACATGGCACTGACGCGAAAGCTCCTGAAGGGCATGGGGCTTACCGAAGAGCAGATGGATACGATCATTGAGGCACACACCGATACCGTAGACGGGCTAAAAAGCGACCTTGCACGGTATAAGGCAGACGCCGAAAAGCTCCCCGGAGTGCAGGCGGAGCTTGAAAACCTGAAAGCCAAAGGCGACGATGGCTGGAAGGATAAGCACGACAAGGTCAAAAAGGAATTTGACGACTACAAAAGAGAGCAGATGCAGAAGGAAACCAAGAGCGCGAAGGAATCCGCGTATCGGGAACTTTTGAAGTCTGCGGGCATCAGCGAAAAGCGCATTGACGCGGTTTTGAAGGTCACCGATCTGACCAGCGTTGAGCTGGAAGACGGCAAGATCAAGAACGCCGACGAGCTGCGCAAGTCCATCAAGGAAGAGTGGGCGGACTTCGTTGTTACCACCAAGCAGAAGGGCGCGGACACCAAAGATCCGCCCGCAAACAACGGCGGCGCTATGAGCCGGGACGACATCTTCAAAATCAGGGACGCGTCTGAACGGCAGGCAGCAATTGCCGCAAATCTCAATTTGTTCGGAAAGGAAGAATAATATGGCAGCAAAAAACAACCTGACCATGACGAGCGACGTTCAGGTAACCGCTCGTGAAATCGATTTTGTAACCCGCTTTGCGCGGAACTGGCAGCACCTGCGCGACATTCTCGGCATTATGCGCCCCATCAAAAAGCAGCCGGGCACCGTCCTGAAATCCAAGACCGCAAGCGTGACGCTCGCGCAGAGCGTCGGTGAGGGCGAAGAAATCCCCTACTCCAAAGCGACTGTCATCGAGAAGGACTATGCGAACATCAACGTCGAAAAGTACGCGAAGGCGGTTTCCATCGAGGCGATCAAGGAATACGGCTATGATGTCGCAGTCGCGATGACCGATGAAGCTTTCCTGTATGAGCTTCAGACCAACGTCACGAACCGGTTCTACGATTATCTGAATACCGGCCTGCTGACCGTCAGCGAAACCAACTGGCAGCGTGCGCTTGCGATGGCGAAAGGCGCTGTTATCAACAAGTTCAAGCAGATGCACCGCACCGCGACCAACGTTGTCGGCTTCGTGAACGTGATGGACCTGTACGATTACCTCGGTGGCGCAGACATCACCATTCAGACCGAGTTCGGATTCCAGTACATCAAGAATTTCATGGGCTACAGCACGGTTTTCCTGCTGTCCGACGATGAGATCAAGCGCGGCCGCGTGATCGCGACGCCGGTTGAAAACATCGTTCTGTATTATATCGACCCGGCTGACAGCGATTTCGCCCGTGCTGGCCTCGACTACAGAACCGACGGAGAAACCAACCTTGTCGGTTTCCACGTGCAGGGCAACTACTCCACTGCGGTATCCGAGTCCTTTGCAATCATGGGCATGACCCTGTTCGCGGAGTATCAGGACGGCATTGCCGTTGCTGACATTGACGAGACCCCGTCGCTCGGCACGCTGACCGTTACTTCGGCAGCCGGAACCGCAACCGGCAACACGAAGATCATGGTAACGCCCGCGAAGGAAGCAAGCGGCAACGTCTACAAGTACAAGGTAGGCGATTCGGCTGAGACTATCACCTACGGCCAGAACGTCAGAACGTGGCCGACGTGGGACGGCAAGTCCGATGTCACGGCAGCGACGGGCAAGAAGATCACAGTCGTTGAGGCTGACGCGACTTACAAAGCGCAGAAGGCTGGCAACGCAACGGTAACGGCGAAGTAAGGAAGGAGGCGGCGCAATGCTGACCGAATTGTGCGGAGTTCTGCGGAACTGGTTTGAAACGGACCGGATCAGCGGAACGTACACAGTAGAAAACGGCAGCATTGCGCTGCCGTTCCTGCAAGAAGGGCAATTCTTCCGGATCGTCGGTTCTGTCTTCAATGACGGCGTTCACCAGTACCCGGATTACGGGATGGCGGATGAGACTTTCAACGGCTCCATCTGGCCGATGGCCGTCCCCTCCGCTGTCCTCTCCCTCGAAGCTGAGATCAGAGCATGGCAGGAGAAAAACGGGGATGCGGCAGCAAGCCCGTTTACCTCGGAAAGCTTCGGCGGGTATAGCTACTCGAAGGGATCAAGCGGAAGCACGTCCGCGAGCGGGGCCGTGACATGGCAGACGACGTTCAAATCGCGCATGAACCAGTGGAGGAAGATCTGATATGAGCTTACTTGATGATTTTGCCCGCCCGTGCGTGCTGCTCGAAAAAAGCCGCACACCGGATGGAGCGGGCGGATATATCACCACATGGACGGATGGCGCGGAGTTTATGAACTATCAGGCGCTTGACACGTCCATGGAGGCGCGCAGAGCGGAGAAAGAGGGCGTGACAAGCGTTTACTCGGTGCTTGTGCAAAAGGCCGTACCAATCGATTATAACGACTTCTTCCGCGACAAGACGACCGGCGAGACGTACCGCGTCACGTCCGAGCCGAAGGACAAACAGACGCCGAAGTCCGCAAGCTTCGCCCTGAAATACTTCACTGCTGAAAAGAAAGCACTGCCGACATGACAAAAGACAAAGCATTGCACGCGTGGTTTTCACAGTTCCTGACGGCGTATCCGACTTCGAGCGTGCCGGACGACGCCGTTTTCCCGTGGCTGACCTATGAACTGATCACAGGCGCGTGGGACAGCGGAGAAATCGGCCTGACAGTAAATCTGTGGTACTACACCACGCAGGAAGCAGAACCGAACGCGAAAGCGCAGGAAATCTCGGACGCTATCGGCTTGGGCGGCGTGTTTGTGCCGTGTGACGACGGCGCAATCTGGATCAAGCGCGGATCTCCGTGGTGCCAGAACGTCCGGGACGATTCTGATGCAAATATCAAGCGGCGGTACTTGAACATTACAGTCGAGTACATCACCGCAAACTGAAAGGACTGATTTCATGGCAAAATTCACAAAAATACCTGCTGATACCTTCAAGCAGCTGCAAATCAACGCCGGTGTAATTCTGAGCGATTTCACACCGGCGACCGGTGCGTTTGAACCAGAAAATCAGCTGGGCGCTACCACCGGAGGCATTACACTCACGGCGACGCCCACATATACCGACTTCGGCGAAGACGTAGACAACTGCCCAAAGAACACCATGGAGCTGAAGCGGCAGGATGATGTAGAAGTGAAGTGCTCCGGTACTTTTGTAACGGTAACCACCACGTCTGCAAAATCTCTGATGGCGGCGGCGGACATCGACGGCACGGACACAACCAAGGTCGTCCCGCGCCGAGACCTGTCCAGTGCTGATTTTTCTGACATTTGGATTGTTGGGGACTACTCCGACAAGAACGGCGCGAATAACGGCGGGTTTATCGCGATCCGCATGATGAATGCGCTTTCTACCGGCGGATTCCAGCTGAAAACCACCGACAAGGGCAAGGGACAGATGGCGTTTGAATACACCGCGCATTATTCGATCTCAAAGCAGGATGTCGTGCCGTATGAACTGTACATCAAGGCCGGTACGGCAGAAACCTGATAGGAGGCCGATATGAAACTTTCGGAATTCAGCACCGATAAGGCGGCAGATGTCCTCTGCGAAATCAGCGTATACGCGCTGAACATCGTGTCAGACGAAGAACTCAGGGGAAGCCTGAAAAAGCTGACAGACGACGAAAAGCCGCAGACAGTCGGCGAGAGGTACGCAATCGGCGTGCAGCGCATCGGCCAGTGGATCCCGCTGATCCTGAAAAAGCATAGAGAAGACGCGTTCAGCATTCTGGCTGTGGTAAACAGCGTGACAGTTGACGCGATCCTGGAGCAGAACGTTCTCGTTACAATGCGGCAGATCCGGGAACTGGCAGAGGACAAAGATCTCACTGATTTTTTCAAATCGTGCGCGTCGGAGGCGAAAGCGTAACGCTTGCGCTTCTGGCAGCTCCAAAAATAAGCGCCGGAGGGCTGATTCGCCTTTTGCCGATTTTAATAAAGCGGCAGAACGAGGAATCAGCCTTTCGCATTTATGCGGCGGAGTGTATGCGCACGATCACGGAAAACACAGCGAAATTCGCGGGCGGAAGCTTTGTGCAGGCAAAGTATACCGACATCATCAGCCCGAAGCCGCAGGACAACCGAACCTGCGAGGAGATCACAGCCGACGTTGTACGCCGGTGCGGATTGAAGGTGAAAAAATCCAAAGATGAATCTGTTTGAACTTTTTGTAAAAATCGGCGCCGATACGTCCGAGGCAGACAAGGGCATCGACGAAACCGGGAAGAAAACATTCGGCCTCGGCGAGAAGATTAAAAACGGCCTTGCTACTGTCGGCAAGGCTGCGGTAGTCGGCGTGACGGCAGCGGCGACGGCAATCGGCACAATCGGCACAAAGGCGGTCCAGGCATACGCAGACTATGAGCAGCTCGTCGGCGGCGTGGAGACGCTTTTTAAGGATAGCCAAGATAAAGTCATGGAGTACGCAAACAACGCGTACAAAACCGCTGGGCTGTCTGCGAATGAGTACATGGAGACGGTGACAAGCTTTTCTGCATCCCTGCTGCAGTCTCTCGATGGGGATACCAGTGCAGCGGCAGAAAAAGCAAATTTGGCGCTGACTGATATGTCCGATAATGCCAACAAAATGGGATCGGACATGACTTTAATCCAAAATGCATATCAGGGCTTCGCAAAAGCAAACTATACGATGCTTGATAACCTCAAGCTCGGCTACGGCGGCACGCAGGCCGAAATGCAGCGCCTCCTTGAAGATGCGGAGAAAATTTCCGGTATCAAATACGATATTTCCAGCTATGCGGATATCGTAGATGCAATCCATGTCGTGCAGACCGAAATGGGCATCACCGGCACGACCGCAAAAGAAGCCGCGTCCACAATTCAAGGCTCGTTCGGTATGGTAAAAGCCGCATGGAAGAACCTCGTGACCGGCCTCGCCGACCCGGATCAGAATCTCGGAACTCTCGTGGGCAACTTCACGGATTCCATTGTCGTTGCGGGCAATAACCTGATCCCGCGCATTCAGGAGCTTTTGCCGCGCATTGTGGAGGCGATTACTACGCTGATGGTAACCGTAAGCACGCAGCTTCCGGGCATACTCGGATCCACCCTTCCCTCGCTTATTGAGGGCGCATCAAATCTGGTTACTGGGCTTATGTCCGCGCTCCCGGAGATCCTTACCGTTCTGGGCGATATCGCGCCGACGGCAATTGGGATTCTCGTTCCGGCCATAGTCGAGCTTCTGCCGGAAATCATTCAAACCGGTATAGATGTTATTATCTCTCTGGTACAAGGCATTACGGAGACGCTTCCGGAATTGATCCCGGCGGCAACAGAAGCAATCATCAAAATCGCTGAAACGCTGACCGACCCTGGAAATCTCGGGAATTTGGTAGATGCGGCGCTTGAGATCATCCTCGCTCTGGCGGACGGGATCATTGATGCCGTCCCGAGGCTGCTTGAGGTGGCTCCCAAGATTATCACAAATCTCATCACCGCGCTTACTGAAAACTTCCCCAAAATCATCGAATCCGGCGCAAAACTTGTTAAATCGCTGATTGATGGCCTGATTAAATCCATTCCGCAGCTTACTGCGGCTGCGCCAAAGCTTATTATCGGGATTGTACAGGGGATTCTTAACAATCTTCCGCAAATCATCATGTCCGGCCCGCAAATCATTATGGCGCTTATTGAGGGCCTTATTAGCGCAATCCCCGAGTTGATTCTGGCAATTCCAACGCTGATCCAATCGATTGTAGATACGTTCCTCGGCTACGATTGGGGCAGCATCGGAACGAATATCGTTGACGGTATCAAAAACGGATTCCTGCATATGTGGGAGAGCCTAAAGCGGACGGTAAGCGATATGGTCAATGGCCTTGTGAGCGGCGTCAAGAGCATCCTCGGTATTGCGTCCCCGTCTAAAGTCTTCGCCGGAATCGGCGGCTACATGGCAGAAGGACTTGGGCAGGGCTTTGACCGCGAAATGACTGACGTTCGGAAGGATATCGAGGATCAAATGACTTTCGGCACAACGTCCTTTTCTGTGTCCGGTGCGGCAAAGTCCTCTGTCGGCGTCGTGAACGGCCTGCTTGCCAATAATCAGCCGAACCCGCTGACACAGGTGAATCTTGTCGTTGACGGCCAAACGCTGGCGCGGGTACTGTTTGACCCGCTGCGAGGCGAAATTCTGCAAAGGGGTGTGTCACTTGCGTAGAATTAAAATCACGGACGGCACAAACACAGTCACCCTTCTGCGTGATCTCGTGTTCACGATTCAGCCAAAGGATATTGGCGCAACCGCGACAATGGCATCCGGAAAGACCGTCATGGACATCATCGGCGTAAAAAATGAGCTGAAAATCCCGACCGGGTGGCTATCCGTTTCCGATTTGCGGAAGCTCCGCAGCATGATCAACACGAAACACGTGTTGAGCGTGACATACCCGGATGTAGACGGCGACAAAACAAGAGAATTCCTTTTTGAACAGCCGGAATACAAGGCAATCATCTATGACGAGGACGGGGTGTCTCAGTGGTGCGGCGTCACGATCTCCGCGACACAGCAAGGGGTGGATTGATGCAGAAGGTATCGAGCAATTACGCACCGTTTACACCGGTGCGTGAGGTTGGTATGCTTGTCCGGTTTTACATTGTCGACCCGTCGGCAAAGAAGAACGGTACGGCCTCTGCATCGGATTCGGCACCAGGCACAAGCGCCGCCGAAACGATCAGCGACAGAGAAACCATATCCGGGAAGTTCGCTGGGCTTGAATTAAACCGGTGGGTTCTGGATGGGACAATCGATATTCCGAACGATAGCTTTGACGGGCAGCATATTGGCTGGTGGAGCGGAGGAGTATCAAACGAGAGCGCCGAAATGGCAAGCACAATTACGTTTGAATTCTCCGCGCCGGTATCCACGATTGGTTGGGCGATGCTGTTTGATGAAAAAATGAACCAATACCCGGCGCAGATCACAATTACCGCGTATGCGAGCGACGGATCGACGGTCACAACCGGAACAAAGATGATCACGCAGGCGCGGCAGAACATCAGCATGACTGCCGCAAATTACACAAAGCTGACGATTCGATTTGACAAGACGTTCCTGCCAAAGACACGCGCCCGGCTGCGGCAGATCGATTTTGGCCTGACGGAAACCTACGAAAACGACACAATGGCCGACGTGAAGATCATAGAGGAAGCATCCGTTTCCTGCGAATCGTTCCCGTCCCGGCAGATTTCCTTTACGTTCGACAACGCGGATCATCGGTACAACATTCTGAACCCGGACGGCGTTTTCTCCGTGGTTCAGGATGGCCAGAAATTGCTTGCCAGATGCATTGTAAACGGAGAGAGCATAGACGTTGGCGAGTTCTTTTTTACGTCCGCAACGGCGCGGGATTCCGGCGTCACGGCACAGCTTGTCGGAAATGACATGGCAGCAACACTCGAACGTGCGACATATGAGAATGGAAACGCTACCGCGTGTGAGCTTCAGGCCGCAGTTTCGTCGGTTCTGGATGGATACGACATCAATGTTATTTACGGGGATGAGGCTGCAGCAAAAACCGTCGTACCGGCCGTTCCACGCAAAACAACACGCCGAGAAGCGATCCGGCTATTGGCGCAGGCGGCTATGTGCTCCGCGTGGTTTGATCGATCCGGAAACCTGCACATCGCGGAGCTTTCAGCAGGCGCAGTATTGGGAGAAATAACGCCGGATGAGCTTTATAACTATGACGGTGTGTCCATATCTGAGGCAGTCGACTGCGTAGAGCTACACGTTAAGAGCGACTACGCGGATATCGATACGACAATCACCGCCGGGAGCGGCAAAAACATCAAGAGCGTAAATAACCCGTGCGTAGCGCCTGCAAACTATCAGAGTGTGGCCGCGTGGCTGCTTGCACAGTATAATCGCCGAAAGATCTACAGCGTGAAAAACCGGGGCAACCCAGCGCTCGAAACCGGAGACACCATCAAAATCTCCGACGCATTCGCACAAAACGAAAATGCTGTGCAGACCGGTATGGAACTGACGTTCAGCGGAGGCGGAATTTATGCCGTAACGAAAGGAGTTGGCGCATGAGCACCATCATTGACAACCTCGTCACCGACCGGACGCAGGCGGACGTGGAGCGCGTCAAGGCGCTTGCCGCGATGGGCTTTGCCGCCATGACTTCCGACGAGCAGGCGGAATGGCTGGCCGGGATGAAGGGCGCGTATAACGCAAGCGACATGAACCGCGTGGGAACCGCCCTGAACTATCTGGCGGCGCGCCTCAGCTCGATCTGCGGCAAGAGCATCGCGTGGACGGCTAAAACCGATTGGGCCGTAACGGACATTATAACGGCATCACAGGCCGAGGCATACCGCAAGCAGGTGCAATCCATCCGGGACGCGCTTGCGTATCCTGCCGAAACGCCGGACGCGCCGCAGCTGGGCCGCTTGACCTACACCGATGCAAACAACATCGAGCGCATCCTGAAACTCTGCGAGGACTTAATCGTCAACGTTGCAAAATCTTTTCGCCACACCGGCGCGGCGGAGTGCGCCGCAGGAGGATTACTCACATGAAAGATAGGCAGCCAACACAGGTTTTAGCCAACGGCGCGATCCGCTACGGCGTCTATAACGCCGACGGCACGCTCAACCACTACGAATACCTCAAGCGCGAGGACGCGCCCACCGTCGAGGGAACGCCACTCAACAAGGCAAATCTGCTATCCGATGCAACCGCCGCGAAGATCTGGCCCGGCTCGAAGAAACCGGACGACCCGACCGTGAACGACGCGCTCGGCAAGCTTTCGGAGGGTACGGCCAAAGTCGGCGACATCGCTATCACCGCCCGCACCGACCTCTCCGACGCATGGCTCCCGTGCGACGGGCGCACTGTATCGCAGGAACAGTATCCAAAATTGTTTTCTGTGCTCAGAAGCTCTGCCGCGCCGCTTCCGTGGGCGTTGAAGTCATCGAATATTCAACCTGGATTTGTGTGGTATCTGAATGGGGAATGGGTCGGCCTACACGACAGAAAGTTCTGGACGTCGCCCGATTTGGGGACGTGGACGCAGCAGGCGGATATGCCGCCCGGACTCTCGTTGGTATCGGATGTGCAGTATGCAAACGGCACTTATTACGCTGTTTTTTCCGGAGACTCCACAGAGGCAAACGGAGTGTACACAACGCATAGCCTCGATACGCCATTTACGCTATATGCAAGCGGCAGCCTGCCTGAAAGCGCTGGACTGAAGATGTTTATTACGCCAAACGTTCTGTATATCTACGTAGTAAGAGACGAATACGGAGCCTATAACAATTACAAGGGAAGAAGCGTAAGCGCCAGCTACGTAAACCAAACAACGAAAGAAATAGTAAGTATCTCAAATTCTATCAGCGGAATTGTATTTTACGCCGAAGAAAAGGACTGCTTTTACAAGCTGAACTGTAGCACCAGCGACATACTGGAGACTTCAAAGGCAAAAAACCTGATCAACCCGACGTGGGAGGCAGTCAGCAGCGTAAACATCAAAGAATTAACTCCGTCCTTCAACCAGCCGTCGACGTACACCTATCACGCCCTGATGTCAGCTTACCATTGTGGGGCAAATATAATTGCTTTTTTTGCACTGGTGAACGCTGCTTTCTCTGGTGCGGGAACCACGATGTATAGCGGATATATGGTATACAGGTATTCTGCGGACTACGGTGCAACGTGGGAAAACGGGAAGGTAGTTTCCTACAAAACCGATAGCCACTTGCTCGACAACTATACGAACGGCAAATACGAAAACGGGCTTTTGGTGCTTTCAGAAACCGCAAGCGAATCTGAAATTGCTGATCGAGCGGAAAAGATCATTGCGATCAGCGCTCCAGCATCCGGCCCGGTATATGGAGACGTACTGGGGAGCAGCGTCGACAGTATTGCACTATCGCCGGACGGGGAGGCGGCATACATATCATCGAATGGGCTGGCGTACTGCGATTATAGCGCGGCGGGAAAAGAAATCCCTACCATCGGGACGGATACAAGAAGCAATGCTTACATCAAGGCGCTGGAGGAATAGCCATGCGGGATAGAATCGGCACAAACGATCTCGCAAACGGGGCCGTCCGCTACGGGGTGTATGACGCGGCGGGAAGCCTTCTGCGGTATGAATGGCTTCGCCCGGAGGAAGAGCCGCTGGAAGCCGGAACGCCGCTCACGGCTGGGAACCTGCTGACGGCACAGAGCGCTGCAAAGATCTGGCGAGCGGGCGACGCACCGGCGAACCCGATGGTAAATGAGGCATTCAGGAAGCTGTCGGAGCCGAATTATCACGTCGGTGACATCCTCACGACCGTCCGCGTCCTCTCCGCCCCGTGGCACGCGTGCGATGGCTCAACCTTCGATCAGACTGCATACCCGGCCCTCTACGCAGCCCTCGGCGGCACGACGCTGCCGACAATCAGCTATTCCAGCGATACCACCACCTACATCAAAATGGCGGACGATTAGCCCGGCAAATAAAAGAGAAAGGTACAGAAAAATGGACACCAAAACCATCATCGTCACCCTCGTCTGCGCAGCGCTTGGCTCATCCGCGCTGACGGCGGTAGTCAATGCCATCGTCAGCGCGGTTCAGAAAAAGCGAGGCAAGGCCACGACGCAGGAGGCGCATCTAGCCGAGATCGACAAAAAGCTCGGGAAAATGCAGGAGCATCAGGATGAGCAGTATTTGGCTATCCTCCGCCTCACGATCATGAGCGAGGAAATGCCAATGGCTGAACGTCTGATTGCCGGGCAGAAATACGTCACACTCGGCGGGAACGGCGACGTGAAAAAGTTCCTGCACCAGCTGGAGGCGCAGTGCGGGCATAGCAATGGAGTTTAGTAAGAAATGGCTGATTTGCAGCGCGCTCGTCAGCATCGCGCTCATCATCGCCTGCGCAGCAGGCGCAGATCTGACGGAGATCACGCTTGCGGTGCTGGCCGAAACAACGGCCTCCAGCGGCTTCTATCTCTGGAAGGCAAAAAATGAGAACCGCGCGAAGTACGCGCAGAAGTACATGGATAAATGGGCCGAGAAATACGGCCCGGAAGCGGCAGCACGTATCGCGGAGATCGTGCTGAAAGATTGAAAGGAGTTACTTATGAAAAAACTGTTTATCTCTCAGCCTATGAAGGAAAAGACCAACGAGGAAATTCGGAAAGAACGTGAAGATGCGGTCTTCTGCGCAAAGGAGCTGATGGGCGATGAAATCGAAGTGATTGACAGCTTCTTTGAAAACGTTCCGGCGGAGGCAAGGCCACTGTGGTATCTTGGCGAATCGCTGAAACTGCTGTCTACGGCTGACGTTGCGTACTTCGCCTCCGGTTGGAAGAACGCCCGCGGCTGCAAGATCGAGCATATCTGCGCGGAACAGTACGGCATCAACATCGTGGAAGCGTGAAAGGAGTAAGCTATGGACTACACGCAAATCATCTCGGCAGTGATCGCGCTCATCAGCGCGCTCGTTTCGGCATTTTTGATCCCGTGGCTCAAAACCAAGATCGACGCGGATAAGCTGCAAACGCTCCGCACTTACGTTGAGATCGGCGTAAAGGCGGCGGAGCAGCTGTACACCGCGACGGACGGCGCGGCGAAAAAGGCGTATGTTGTGAACTTCCTCGCCGAAAAGGGCATTCAATTTGATGTGGAAACAATCGACAAGCTGATCGAGGCCGCCGTGCTGCAGCTGCACCACGAGCTGTACGGGAGTGAGCGGGCATGAGTATCAAAATTGGACAGGCCAGTCTTGGAGAAACCGGAGGACGCAACCAGCAGCCAGGAAACCAGAACGGCCGGGAACTGAATATCTCCAACTGGTACAATGGACGCTGGCTCGGCGTCCTGCGCTACAAGAGCCGCAAAAAGGCCGAGCGGGCCGCGCAGACGTGCGAGGCAGCGATTAAAAACCCGAATATCGGTTACGACATGAGTGACCGGAACACGGCGTATGAGGCCGCCAGAGCCGTCGGATGGGACGTGAGCAAGATCACGAAGCCAGTGGAGACGGACTGCTCCGGCCTCATGACGCTCTGCGCCGTGGCCGCAGGCTGCGCGTCGGTCGAAGCGCTCTACCGTCGGCAGGGCAACAGCTGCACGACATACTGCATGCTGCACGATTGGCCCGCAACGGGCGATTTTGTATTGCTGACCGACAGCAAGTATCTGACGACGGACGCCAATCTCCTGCGCGGCGACGTACTGGTAAGCTCGGGCCATACCGTGATGGCCCTCGAAGATGGAAAAAATGCAGAGGAGGAAACCGAAATGGTAGAAAAGAGCAAGATCATCGTGGACGGCAAGGAAGTCGCCGTTGAACGCATCCTGAAAGACGGCACGAACTACGTCAAGGTGCGCGATCTGGCCGCTGCGCTGGATCTCGAAGTCAGCAACAAGGGCAACATCGCCGTGCTGAAGCACAAGGAAAAGTAAGGAGGCGGGCGTATGTCGCCGCAGGCGCGGGCCAAGCTGCCGCCAGAGCTGGGCCGCCTGACCCGCAAGGATATGGAGGCCGTGATCTATCAGGCCAATCTTGGCCGGGAAAATGAGAAGATCGCGCAGCTCTATTTTGTGGATAAGCTTCCCCAGGTAGACGTTGCAACAGAGCTGTTCCTGGGCCGCGCCACGGTACAGCGCCGCCTGCCGGAGATCATGCGGGAGATGCAGCGGACATCCAGCAAACTGTATAACTGAGATAAGCGCCGAGAAATCGGCGCTTATTTTTTGAAAAAACTATTGACATATACGGTATTACGGTATATAATAGGTGCATAAGATGAAGCAAAACAAAACCAACTACGGAGGGTACAGCGATGGCAAAGGCGAAGATCACTTGCAAATGCGAAATCTGCGGAGGCACGTTCGAACACGTCCGCACTTGCGTAAACCGCAGCGACGCAGATTCCTATGCAGAATGGGCTGCGGAACACGTTACTGTTTGCCCGTCCTGCTATGCCGCAGCAAAAAAGGCAGAGGCGGCGTCTAAACTGAATGCGTACATTGCCGAGAACTTCGGTGCCGAGCATCCGCTTCCCAAGATCAGCGGCGTTTCCGAAAAGCAGATTTCCTATGCAGAGGCCCTGCGCGACGAATTCATCTCTCGTGATCTTGCGGGCTGCCACGTAAAGCTCGCCAGATTCTTCGCGGTGGAAGATAAAGTCCGGCTCGAAAACATGAGTGAAGAATGGCACGCCGCAGCAGAGAAGCGAGCGGAATCGGAAGGCCTGTCCGTCGAAGCATGGTTCACGAAAAACCGCCCGGCAATCGTAGCCCGCACTTCCAAGATTACAATCGTCGATGTTGTAAAAAAGCTTGAGCTGATCGTAACGGAGTCCAACGCGTCGAAGCTCATTGACGCGTTGGGCTGAGAAGGAGGAAACAACAATGGAAAACGTAGAGGAAATCACCAGAATCATGAAGGCCGGAAGCGCCGCCGGTCGCGCGCAGGAACCGATGCGGTTTGAGACGCAGGAGGAACGCAACGCATGGTATGAGGAACAAACGGAAATTCTGGCGAAGGTTATGGCTCCAGTAGGAGACGAACCTTACGACAAGAACCTGCAAGGGCATAAGATTGCGGACCGTTTCGCGGATATCCATACATTCGAAATCTATAGACTTACCAATATCCGATACATTATCGGAGACTTTGAAACTTATGAAGAGTACGCGGCCCACTGCCGGGCGGAAATAGAAGCATGGGCCGATGAACTTCGCGCAGATTTAGAGGAGGAATAAAAAATGACTGCACATCTTTACCGCATCCGTTCTGATTTTAGGAATATCCCGGATAAGATTTTCATCAAAGCCACCCAGAAGGAGAATTATCCCGGATCGTGGCTTCACGCAGAAATTGAACTGCCGGATTTTATTCGTGTAGCTGAAACCGAGGCCGGTGACGGCTTCCTGTTCACGCAAGATGAAACTATCACGAAAGTTTACATCGAAACTGCGGAGCGCTTGGACGGCGACGCAATTAAGGGAACGGTGAGCATCCGCAGCGCAAGCGGACGTATGCTTGCAGAATGCGACGCCATGTGGCGATGAGAACGGGGGGCGTGAATCATGCCGAGTGAGGCCCAAAAGCGCGCCCGCGACAAGTGGGACGCCACAAACATGACGCTGGTAAGCTGCAAGATGCGGCGCGACCTTGCTGACGATTTTAAGTCTGCCGCAAAAGCAAACGGCACAACGCCCAGCGCCTTGATCCGTGGGTGGATCGACGGATATATGCAGCAAAACAAGCCCGTGGAGTAATCCGCAGGCAATTTTGAACCAAATTGATACACAACTGAGGCACAAGAAGCCGCAAAAAGGCCCATACTGAACACATCAAAGGAGTGTTCGGTATGGGCTTTTCTTATTTTAATCCAAACCCCGCCGGGCTGAAAGTCGGGGACTGCACCGTCCGGGCCATCGCAAAGGCGACCGGGAAGAGCTGGGACGAGGTGTATATCGGATTGTGCCTGCAAGGACTCATCATGGGAGATCTGCCGAGCGCAAACAGCGTATGGAGCGCTTACCTCCGGCAGCAGGGCTTTACCCGGAACGTAATCCCGAACACGTGCCCGGACTGCTATACCGTCGCGGATTTCTGCGCAGATCATCCGCGCGGCGCGTATGTGTTGGCGTTATCAAGCCACGTTGTGTGCGTGGAGGATGGGACGTATTTTGACACGTGGGATTCTGGGAGTGAAATTCCACTGTTTTATTGGGCAAAGGAGGAAACATGATGTTTGGACAACAGCCGTATGTGTATCAGCAGCCGATTTACAATCAGCCGCCCATGCCGCAGATGCAGGAGCCGCAGATGCAGATGTGTCCGCAGTATCAGCCCGCGCCGCAGATGCCGGCTTACCAACCGCAGCCCCAGCAGCCGCAGAACCAGTCGATCATCTGGATTCCGAACGAGCAGGCGGCGAACGACTTTATCGTCGCGCCAAACAACGCGGTAACGCTTTGGGATATGAACGCGCCAATCGTGTATGTAAAAAAGGCCGACGCAAGCGGGAAACCGGCCATGACGACCTACGACCTTGTAGAGCGTGCGCAGGCCGCGCCAGCGCCCGCAGCGCCGCGAAGGGACATGAGCGAGGAATATGTGACCCGCCGCGAGTTTGAAAAGCTGGTAGCCAAGTTGACGGCCCCCAGCGCCAGACCGGTGAGAAAGACAAAGGAGGCTGAAAGCGATGGCTAACCCCCTGTTTCAGGCCCTCGGCGGCGGACAGATGCCCGGCCCGATGGGGAAGTTCCAAAATATGGTGCAACAGTTTCAGCAATTCAAGCAGAGCTTTCAAGGCGACCCGAAGGCAGAAGTTGAAAAGCTCGTGCAGAGCGGGCGGATATCGCAGCAACAGCTGAATCAAATGCAGCAGCTGGCGGTGCAGTTCCGGCAGCTGCTGCAATAGTTCGGGAATTCCGAACAGTTGAACGATCAAAATCGTGGCCACGATTGAGATAAATCTTTTGAATCTACGAAAGGAATGAAAAATATGAGTTTGAATGACGGCGCCCCGACCATGACAATGCCCGTCGCGCCTACCGGCATGACAGGTGGCGGCTGGGGCGGCTTCGGCGGTGATAATGGCTGGTGGATCATCATCCTGTTTCTTGCCATTTTCTGCGGCTGGGGCGGCAATGGAAACGGATTCGGCAACAACGGCAGAAATTCCGGCGGCGTTGTAGACGGCTATGTGCTGGCCTCTGACTTCTCCAACATCGAGCGCAAGATCGACAGTGTAAATCAGGGACTTTGCGACGGATTTTACCAGCAGGCGCAGCTTGTCAACGGCACCAACATGGCGATGGCAAACGGCTTTGCTCAGGCCGAGCTTTCCCGCTGCAACCAGCAGGCCGCGCTTATGCAGCAGCTGAACAACATGGCGATGCAGGCACAGGAGTGCTGCTGCGAAAACCGCGCTGCAATCGCCCAGGTGCGCTATGACATGGCGACGCAGGCGTGCGACACCCGCAACACCGTGCAGAACACCACCCGCGACATCATCGACGCGATGAACTGCGGCTTCCGCAGCATCGACCAGCGTCTGACGGCGCAGGAGCTTGCGGCGAAGGACGCAAAGATTGCCGAGCAGAACCAGCAGCTCTTCGGCTACCAGCTGGCGGCATCGCAGGCGGCGCAGAACAATTACCTTGTTTCCACGCTTCGCCCGAGTCCCAGCCCGGCCTATGTTGTCGCAAATCCGTACTGCTGCAACAGCGGTTACAACTACGGCTGCGGCAACTGCGCGTAACAACTCCACATCGTAGAGCTTTTTCGTGGCCTCACGAAAATGGTCGGCCCCCATTGCCGATACTCGATAGCAACGCGGCGGGGCAATCGTCCCGCCGCTGTATTTTTTATGAAAGGAATGATTTTATGGCAACATATAAGGAACTCAAGAAGAAATTCATCGATCACCTGATGGGCGTGGATCTGTACAAGATGAACATCACGGATCTCTACACATACGCCTGTATCCTGAAAACGGTGGACGAAATGGAGCAGCCGAGCTGCGCAGAGGCGATGAAGACGGCGATGGAGCCGATTTTGAACTACTGCAAAGCAGGCAATTCGGGAAGCGGGGTGTTTGGGATTGGCTGAGTTTACAAATTCCAACGTCGTCGGCGTCGCCGCCGGGCAGAACGTCCCGCTGACGGAAACAGCAGTGAGCAGCAAGCCGTGCATCGTGCACAGCGAGGGCAGCGGCCTGGTCACGCTGCGCGGGCTGACAAATCAGTGCAGAGCGAGTTTCAAAGTCTCCTACGGCGGCAACATCGCAATTCCAACCGGCGGCACAGTCGAGGCAATCACAGCCGCACTTGCCATCAACGGTGAAGCCCTGGCAAGCGCGACGGCGACTGTGACACCGGCAGCGGTAGAAAACTACTTCAACGTTTATGTGTCCGCACAGGTGAGCGTGCCGAGAGGCTGCTGCCTGACGGTAGGTATGCGGAACACCAGCACGCAAACGGTTAATTTTGCAAACAGCAATCTTACCGTCGAGCGCGTAGCATGAAAGGAGGAAGCGATATGTATGATCTGAGGAATCTCCGCGAAATGCTCTGCAAAGAGCTGGACGAAATTGCCGAGAAGCGGGAAATGTCCGCAGGCGACCTCGACGCGATCCAGAAATTGACCAGCTCCATCAAGAATACCTACAAGATCGAGATGGCTGAAGACGGCGGCTATTCCCGCGACGGCGAGTGGGAGGCGGATATGCGCGGTACTTACGGCCGGGGCAGCTCTTACCGTGGCCGCCGCCGTGACGCAATGGGCCGCTATACCCGCGCTGATGCCCGCGAGCATATGCGCGCGCAGCTGGACGATATGATGCGCGACGCGGACGACGATAAAACCCGCGACGCGATCCGCCGCTGCATGGAGCAGATCGAGCGGGCATAAGGAGAGCGCAATATGTTGGATGCAGCCGAAATCCGGAAAGAGATTGCTCGCCTGGAATATGAGGAATCCGACTATAAGAATTACGCTAAGCTTGCGGATCTGTACGTGATCCGCAAGCAGATGCAGGAAGAGGAACGGGGCGACGGCGGTAAGTATGTGGGTTACTACTCCGGCGCTCCCGCCCCTGTGACCGCAGAACCGGCTATCGTTGGCGAGTACGGGGACAGTGAGTTTTTACTTGCGGTAGCTGGGAAAAACCCGGCAAAGGCTTGGGCGGTTGTTGATGAACTTATGGACACACTATCGCTTGTGAACCGAAAAGTCTATGATTCTGTGCTGCGGAAAATAAAGTCCATGTAGCAAAAAACAGGGGAGTCCCCTCGCATTGCGCTTAATTTGTAGCATACAATGTAGCATACAGGAAATGATTTTATGTTACATAGCGTGTCATAATGTGATTTTTCGCTTTTTGGGAATACGCGGAAAATAGGGCAAAAAGCATAAAAAAGTACCGGTTTTAGCTGCTTTCAAGCTAAAACCGGTACTTTGGCGCGGAAGGAGAGATTTGAACTCTCGCGCGCTTTTTAGACGCCTACTCCCTTAGCAGGGGAGAAAAAACCATTGAAAACACTGGGGAAATTGGCATTTGTAACATATTTTGTAGCATACAGAATTCACTCTGGCGATTCGTTTTGCAACTGATTTACGGCATCGACCATGCCTTTCATGTCCGGGTGTACATACCGTTGGGTAGTCGTTATCTTTGTGTGGCGCATGATTTCCTTGATCGTAAACGGGTCGATATTTTTCATCGCGAGGGCTGTAGCGGTTGTATGGCGGCATGAGTAAGGTGGTAGCTTTTGCACTCCGGCAAGCTCCAAACACTCATAATATCTCTTGTAAAAATTATCTTTGTTTATGCAGCAGATATTTCCGACGCGCGATTTGCTTTCTTCGCATAGTTCATGCAGCACCGGCGCAACGAAATCCGGGAAGACCATAGGCGTTTCCTTCCGCTTCTTTGTCTTTATGCCGCCTCGGACGATCTCATTCTTTTCAAAGTCAATCATATCTTTCTTGAGTTTTAGAAGCTCACCGGGCATCATGCCGGTATAAATCATCGTTAAAATAAACCCAACGAAGTGGTCTTTTGCATACGCTTCCCATAGCTTTTTTACGTCGGCGTCGGTAAACGGTTCCGGCGACTTCTCTTCCAATTCCGGAAGCTTTATGTACTTTGCAAGATTCACGGTTGTTTGCTTTTCTGCGATTGCGAGGTTATAACAGTGGGAGAGGACGGTTTTCATATCTTTCCGCGTGTAATAGGTGCTGGCGTTGCGGTCGATGACATCCTGTATCTGCGCGATGGTAAGCGCGTCGATCTCACGGTCGGCGATTTCTCTCATGCGCTCGAATGCCTTTTCCGCCGCGCCCTGACGATCAGCCGATAAGGATAGATAATCCCCACGCAGATATGTTTTGTAGTATTCTCTGAGAGTGGGGCTTCGCTGCTCTTCCTTCGGAGGGTTTGCGGCATATTGGAGGGCGGCGCGCTTTGATGTAAACCCGCCTTTTGTTCGCATCCTTTGCCGAAGCTTGTCGTTCTCGTCTAGGTAAGTTCTTTCTGTCCAACGCGCCGTCCACGTCTTCCCTCGCTGGTAAGCGCTTCCTTGCCCGTTCCCGCGCGTCCGGCTTCGCCGCGCTTCCTGTTTTTTCCCGCACCAGCAACAGTAGGGCGCGCCGTCTGGAATTTCTTTTTTACACTTGATGCACTCCATGTTTCCCTCCACGTTCTTTTCGGATCGCGTAGAAAGTAATTGCCGAAGCCAGAACTGAACCTACGATCAGGGCGATACACGCCCATGCGGTTACGGACAAGTCTCCATCTCGAATGAGGCCTGCGTTCCGACTCTGCGCATCCGTCACAAGACAGGCAACCAGGGAAAAGGAGAGCAGCAAACAAAATAGGGCGAGAACGTAACACATTGTATGTGTAGACCTTATCTGCGCGCTCTGTAGGGCTGCTGCTGCCTCCAGCTTGGCGTTTTCAAGCTCGACACGATGGATCTGCTTGGTCAGCTTTTCCGGGCTTCCGACGGGATTCTCAAGGCCGAACAGCTCGTCGAGCGACAGACCAAGCGCTTTACATATTGCGGCCGAGTTATAAAGCCGTGGATCCGCTTGTGTTCCGGCATATAATCGGCTCACGGTGGAGAAGGAAACTCCGGACTTTTCCGACAGCTCCTCCAGCGTCATTCCGCTGTGATCTTTCGCATTTCTGATTTTCCCATGATACGCGCCGATAAACGGCGCGAGTTCCTGTATTGCGGACATCGGTGCGCCTCCAATCGCAGATTGTATTGTTATTTCTTACATTTTCCGGGTGAAAACGCAAACTATGAGAAGAAAACGCAAAACTCGGGCTTTTCTTACAAACATTATCTGGTACAATAAAAACGTAGCAGATAGTTCCCAAATCCGGCATCTGCTGAAATGGCCCCACCGTATGTTCCAGATACGATGGGGCCGGTCAAACCGAATATTATATCAAATCATCAGTCCCATAAACTGTACGCCATCGGATTCCTGATCCCCAAAAATAACGCGGTCTGTTTGTTCATAATACCATGTTGATTTTTAGAACAACCGTTCTATAATAAATGACAGGAGGAAAAAATATGGAGTGCATCAACATCCGGGTAAACAACGGGAAAGTGGACGTGACAGTAGACGGTGCGAAGCTGACAGACGTGCATAGCGTCAGCGTGGACTACATCAAGGGCGTGCCGCTGCTCTTTTCCTGCGTCGCCGACATAGGCCGGGAGCAGGAAGAACGCCGGGGGCCGCGCGTGCTGCATTGATCTGAATCATCTTGGATTGCAAGTGCCGCAAGCGCCGTATCCGGCGGCGATGGCGTCGTCAGAGGAATCGAACCAGATTTCGTTTTCACTTAGTATTTTTTTGGCCCATCGGCAACTCGGTTTGTGGAATTTGTCGCTATCCTTGCTTGCGACGAATTTTCCAGCGGACTTACCCTGAGAAGGATCTGGAGAAGTAGTTTCCATAGGGGGGTCTGCCTCGCTGACGTCGGAATTGACGTCAGAAGAGAGCGCATCTGGATTGACATCCTTTGAATTTGCTTCCTGCAAGAGATTGCCGGACTGATCTATAAAGCGGACATTGATATTATCAACCGGCTCACCCGTGCTGAAATAGTGGTACAGGCCGCCGCTCATATAGAACACCAAGGTCATGAGAGATTCCTGAAGGTTTACAGTGTCGGAAGACAGCGTGACGGTGAATTTTGTGTAGTCGTCTGCGGCGTCAATCGCAGTGACGTTCGGGTAGTCCTCAGAGCCTACCATATCGGCAAGGCTGCTGTCAAGCTGCTGTGCCATATCCTGCATTAGTTTTTTATGGCAGGCCTCCGTCATGATATATGTGACGGAGCCGTCTGCATTCAGCGTGGCGGATTTAAAGCCGTCTGCTTGCTCGACTTTTGCATCAAGCTCATCCTGCGTGACGTCTTCGCCTATGTAGTCGGACGGAATTGTGATTTCGACTGTCCCGCCGCTGAACAACGTCCCGGAGTGCTTTTCCACGTTGAAGGATTGCGAAGATTGTTCAGGTGCATCCTGCGCGATGGCCTGTTCGGGCGTTTCCGGCGTCTGGGAAACCGCCTCCTGTGCCTGTGCGGGCGGCTGATCCGCCTGCTTAGGCTGCTTCGGAAAGAGCAAGATGCCGAGAGCGACCAATACGGTGGCTCCGATCAGAATAAAATTCCTCGAAGAGCCGGTTTTTCTCCTGTTTTTTGCGCCGCATACCTTGCAAACGCGTTCACTGGCGTTGATCTGAGCGCCGCAGGAGCGGCAGATCATCTTCCGGTTCGGCGTGTCACAGTGCGGGCAGAACTTCTCCCGTTCCGGGAACTCTGCCCCGCATCTTGGGCACTGCACAATATATTCATTTTTAGTCATCAATGCGGCACTCCTTATATGGTTTGTAAACAATTACATATTACCACTTAGAACCAGCAACCGCAATGTAGAAGCTGCACAAAAATAAACGTCGGAATTTGGAAGAATGGAGATAGGAACTGAAATGAACGAAAAAGAAGCCGTGACAATCAAGGAATTGGTGGAAACTATATCAAGATTCACGCCCGAAAAACTCAATCTTTTTCTATCTGCTTCGCAAGATTTAATAGAGCGGATGCAAGCTCGGGACGATTCATGCAAATCCGAATAATCTGCTGGATATCCTCCGGCAAGTCACGAATAAGCGCTTCGCCATCGGCGGGGCGCTCTTTTTTTATGCCTTTGCCCATCAGTTCTTCTACTGTTACGCCGAAGTAGTCGGCGATTTTTTGCGCATTTACGTCAGAGGGTTTTGTCTTCCGCGCTTTCCAACAGCTTATTGTTGATTTGTCAATTCCGAGTTCTCGGCCAACGTATGCAGGGGTTTTGTTTACAGAAGCGCAAAGCGCAACAAAGTTGTCATAAAACACAATAATACACCTCTGGAATTGTTAAATACGACGAAAGTTGAATTAGTTTGCAAATAGCGGTTGACAGTTGAGAATGTTTGATGTATTATTGCCTTGTGGTTGAAAAAGTTTGCAACAGACAAGACCCAAGCAAATCAACGCTTGCGCCAATGCTAATGTGTTTCTCGCAAATTCATAGTAGCACAAACAGTAAACAATTTCAACAACAAATTTCAAAAGTTGACTGCGGCGAAAAGAAAAGCCGCCCGTGGTTCGTTCACGAGCGGTTTCCCCCAGAGTTGTTTACCAGAACGCGCTGCACAGGATGGTCGTCTGCATTACTTCGCATCCGTCCGAATTGGTAGAGTTCTTTCCACCGGCTTGGCAATGCCATCCTGACACAAAACGAACTTACGCTTCTATGACGCGCCGCTCACTTTGGCAGTTCTGGCGCTGCCCCTTGCCCTAACGCATCACGCCGTTTCTTTGGTCTGGAACTGGCAAGTTCAAAAGTTTGGTCATGACAACCACCTCCTGAATTTACCTAAAAGGGCTAATGGCAGTATAGCACGTCCGGGGCGTTGCAGTCAACAATTTTAACAGAATGGAGGTGTGTATATGCCTGAAAAATGGACAGGCGTACTGATCGGGAAAATGCACAATGCGCGTGTTTCATACGACGATCTTGCCGCTGTCTCTTATACACATCTCCGAGCACACGAGACGCGTAGTAATCTCGTATGCCG
>ENA-OYYH01000101-OYYH01000101.1-human-gut-metagenome-genome-assembly--contig:-NODE-101-length-47198-cov-29.617101_pt1 | contig 47198 bp, 40 predicted proteins | sample MGYA00243245_ERZ653439 | MGnify/ENA primary metagenome ERZ653439 (study PRJEB26926, sample SAMN06165028) | human gut metagenome | biome: ENVO:00009003; feature: ENVO:2100002; material: ENVO:00002003... | reverse complement strand
CGCCCATCGCTGTCTTCACTATGCCTATGCGCGGCTCATTGCTCGCGTAACTTTCTAGTTAATTACCGTTTGATATCGCCGTCTTCGGCATCCTCTTCTGTGGTAATGGCAAAAGCGATATTGGTGGCATGGTCTGCTACTCTCTCCAGTCCGGATACGATATCGGAGAAGATCATGCCGGCTTCGGGAGAACACTCTCCCTTGGTCAGACGCTCTACATGTTTCTTCTGCAGTTCGCGTTCCTTCTCGTCTACCTGATCCTCCAGAGTAACGATCTCCTGCATATGGGATTCATCGCTCTTGGCGAACATTTCTACAGCATAACGGATGATCTTGTTGACCATTTCCAGCATATCTCCCAGTTCCTTCTGGGCTTCCTTACTGATGGAAACGCCTTCTTCCTTACGCTGTCTGGCAGCATCCGCCACGTTCTCCGCATGGTCACCGATACGCTCGATATCGTTCACCACATGGAACAGGGCACCCAGACTGTTCAAATCCTCGATGGGCAGTGTGGTCTGGTTGATCTTTACCAGATAGTCCGTGATGGCATGGTTCAGGAAATTGATATTTTTCTCTACCTCGTAGACTTCCTCGATGTCCTCTTCATCCAACGTGATCAGGGCATTCATGGCACGGTTTAAGTTCTCCTCTGCCAGAGAAGCCATACGCTCCAGCTCCTTGATAACTTCTACCACTGCAGTGGCGGGGTTGAACACCACTTTGTCGCCGATGTATTTTAACTGATAGCTCTCTCTGTAACCAACCTTCTGATCCTCGCCGGGTACGATCAGGTAAGTCATCTTGACCAGCCATCCGGTGAACGGGAACAGCATAATTACCTGTGCAATCTTGATCAGCGTATGTGCATTTGCTACGAATCGACCGTTATCTGCGGAAATGGACTTGATCAATTCCACGATCTGGTCTCCTGCCACAAACAGGGCAATGTAGATAATAACCGTACCGATAATATTGAACAGCAGATGTATCAGTGCTGCTCTCTTTGCGTCCTTTTTACCGGTCATGGAAGCTAACATTGCGGTAGCGCAGGCACCGATATTACATCCCAGGATAATGTACAGCGTAATAGGTAACGGCAGCAGATCCTGATTAGCCAGCAACAACACAATGCTGACCGTTACGGACGAACTCTGGATAATGGCTGTCAGAGCAAATCCCATCAATGTGGCTAAGAACGGGTTCTTCAGAGACATCAGCAGATTGACCACCTGTGGCTCATTCTTCATGTTCGCCATAGCCTGGGACATGGTGCTCAGGCCTACGAACAGGATACCGAAACCAACGACCACTTCCGCCACCTTACGGACCTTTTCCTTCTTCGTAAACATCATCACGACCACACCCACCAGCAGGATCAGCGGTGCTATTTTGGATAAATTAAAAGATACCAGCTGTGAAGTAATGGTAGTACCGATGTTTGCACCGAGGATAACGCCCGCCGCCTGATACAGATTCATCAGACCGGAGTTTACAAAGCTGACGACCATGACCGTACATGCTGAAGAGGACTGGATGATACCGGTAAAAATAATACCTACGATCATACCCATGAAACGGTTCGTGGTAAAGATTTCCAGAATACGACGAAGTCTGGCACCTGCTACCTTCTCAATGGAATCACTCATCAACTCCATTCCGAATAGAAACAGTCCCAGACCTCCTGCCATTGTCAATATTGTTCCAAAGCTCATTTTTAATCCCTCAATCTCTCTTGATTCTCTTCCGAAAAACCAAAACAATAATTTTCAAATTTATTCTTATATAAACAATCCAAAATATATTTTACGAGATAGAATAAAAACTTGCAATGTAAATTTTACTTTTCTTTTACTTTTCTTTACAAAACTTTACGCAATTTCTACCGTGTTTGCGTAAAACAGCTGTTTTTCCTACGCATTTCGACCATCCGCAATATCCCGGTCCAGCTGCTCCTTAAGTTCTTCCAGCGATCCAAATCTGCGTTCCGGGCGCCGAAATCTTTTCAAAGCCACCTCGATCTCCTGCCCGTAGATGTCCTGGTCAAAATCATACAGATAAGATTCCACCCCCATCACTTTTTCAGAAGAAACCGTGGGTTTGGTTCCCACATTGCTGATGGCCTTATAGATCTTTCCATTATGGCGCACCGCCGCATAGTAAACTCCGTTGGGCGGCAGAAGTTTGCCTGCGGGAGGCAGCAGATTCACCGTTGGAAATCCCAGGGTATGTCCGATATGATTGCCATGCTCCACTGCTCCCACCAGTGTATAAGGCATTCCCAGCATCTCTTCGGCCTCTTCCATCCGGCCCTCTTCCACCAGCTTGCGGATGTAAGTGGAACTGACTTCGATGCCGTTCACTTCGATCTTCTCTATGGTCTGGACGCAAAAGCCCAGATGCGGCGCCATTCTCTCCAGAAGCTCGGCATTTCCTGCGCCGTTCTTGCCAAAAGACAGATCCTCGCCTGCCGCCACAAACCGGGTATTCATCTGTTTGGCCAGAATTTCTGTTGCAAAACGCTCTGGCTCTGTGGCTGCAGTCTCCTTCGTAAGAGGAAACTCGATCAGAGTGTCGATTCCCAGACGTTCAAACAGGCGTCTTTTTTCCTCTCTGGTGGTCAGTTCTTTACCGTCAGACAGGCCGAACAGCACTGCCGGTGTAGGGTCAAAGGTGAACACGCACGCCGCCAGCCCGTATTTTTTTCGACCAAGAATCTCTTCCAAAAGTCTCCTGTGGCCCAGATGGACTCCGTCAAATTTACCGATGGCTACTGCTGTATCTTTTTCCAGATAAAAGTCTGTTGTTCCTGCAATGATTTCCAAGTCTATTTCCTGCTTTCTGTATTACTTGGGAAGATCTTCACGGGCTTGTACCATTCCTTCGTTTCATCATACGCATAAATGCCCACGAAGCTGTCATCCTCTCTGTAGATGCGCACCCACTCTCCTGCCGGATGTGTGGTCTGTTCCACAGTCTGTCCCGGATAAAAAGCATTCCCGTTATCGATCAGTTTCCGCCACTTTTCCTCCACATGCAACATGGGAAAATCCGAAAAAATACGGTCTGTGGGAAGCAGTGCTTCCTCCAGCCTCTCCGTGTCCCGAAGTTCCTGCAGCTGTGCAAGTGTCAGGGCATCTGCCAACCGGAATTCCCCGACTCTGGTGCGAACGAGGCTCTGCATGGTGCCGCCGCAGCACAGTTTTTCCCCAATATCGGCACAGAGACTGCGGATATAGGTCCCCTTGGAACATTCCACGCGGAATTTTACCACGGGAAACTTTATTTCCAGAATCTCAATCGCCGGCAGATCCACATGTCTTGCCTGCCGTTCCACTTCTTTGCCCGCTCTGGCCAACTCATAGAGCTTTTTCCCATTGACCTTCAGTGCAGAATACATGGGTGGGATCTGGTCATAGCCGCCGACAAAACCGGCGATCGCTTCACGTACCTGTGCTTCACTCACCGCCACTTCCCGCTCTTCCAGAACGGTTCCCGTGATATCCTGGGTATCTGTGATCTGTCCCAGCAGAAGTTCTGCCACATATTCCTTGGTCCTGTCCGTCAGCATTTCACATGCTCTGGTAGCATTCCCCAGACATACAGGAAGCACACCGGTAGCCTGTGGATCCAGTGTACCTGTGTGCCCTATCTTTTTCTGCCGGCAGATCCCGCGAAGCTTGGCTACCACATCATGGGAGGTAAAGCCCGCTTCCTTATATACATTGATGATGCCGTCCATTAACCCTGTTCTCCCCGCAGTTGTTTGTCGATGTGCAGTGACAAATTGTTGACACAATCATGGAAGGTTCCCTTCATAGTGCAGCCTGCGGCACGTACATGTCCGCCGCCTCCGAAGAAAGATGCCACCTTCGCCACATCTACTTTCTCATTGGAACGCATGCTGACCTTGTACTCCAGTACATTGGTCTCATACATGAAAATCGCACAGTCCACGCCCTTGATATTGCGCAACTGGTTCACAATGCCGTCCAGATCTCCCGGTACCGCATTGTAGAATTCCATGGTCTTGCGGTCCACCATGCTCACGATGCAGCGTCCGTCCATGAAACGAATGCTCTCCATCAGAGCTCTGCCCATGATCTGGGTCTGCAGATAGGTCTTCTGGTAAAAGCTTTCCTCGATCAGCTTCGGGAAATTGAATCCGAAGGAGATCAGAAACGCTGCCGCCTGCAGCGTCTCCGGTGTCGTATTGGAATACTGGAATACACCGGTATCATGGATGATGCCGGTATACAGCGCTTCCGCAATATCCTTGTCAATAAGTTCCGCATCCATAATGTGATACAGCACCTCACAGGCACTTCCCACTTCCGGACGGACCAGATTCACATCACCGCAACCGGAATTGCTGATGTGATGATCAATGTTGATCTTCTTTTTCGCATTCTGGAAATACATCTCCGCATCTCCCAGACGATCCCCACTGCAATCCAGCGCAAAATACACATCAAAAGGCTCCTGCACGGGACATTCGGTCTGAATCTCATCGTATCCCTTCAGATAGGAAAACTCTTCGGACGGCTTCTGCAGATATACGGTAACTTCCGCTTCGGGAAGGAGTTTACGCAGATACATCTGTAAGGAAAGACATACACCCACACAGTCTCCATCCGGACGAATATGTCCGCTGATGCCGATCTTTTTCGCACTCAGACATTCTTCACGCAAATCCATTACTCGTCACCTTCCTCTGTTTCTTCCGTATCTTCCACCACTTCATTTTCCGGCTTCTGTGCCTGTTCATCCGCTGCAATGACCTCATCGATCTTGTGGGACATATTGACACCGTATTCAATGGACTGATCCATCACAAAAGTGATATCCGGAGTATTACGCAGATTGATGGTACGAGCCAGTTCTCTGCGGATAAAGCCTTCGGCGCTCTTCAGTCCCTGCAGGGTAGACTTTCTGACTTCCTCGTCTCCCAGCACGCTGATCCATGCCTTACAGCTCTTCAGATCCGGTGCCACTTCCACAGCGACCACACTGGTCCAGGGACTGATCCGGGGGTCCTTGAGACCGCCCCGGATGATCTCTGCCAGAACGCGCTGTACTTCCCCGTTGATACGGGTATTTTTCACACTATTCTTTCTCATTCTTATTCCTTCTTATTTCTTTCCTGCCAATATCGTAGGCAGCCTGACAAACATCCGCGAGCAGAATGCGTTTCGCGTAACCCCGTTGAAAAACGTCGGCACTTGAATGTTGCAAGCAAAGCGCCGCAAGATTCTTAGTGTCCGCTACGTTTTTTTGCAGAGCGCGAGCGTGGGTAAGCGGAATGCATCTGCGAACGGATGCGTTCTAGTAACCTACCGTGGTACTTCCACCATGATATATGCTTCTACGATATCCAGCTCCTGCATCTTGTCAAAGCCTTCGAATACGAGACCACACTCATATCCGGCCTTAACTTCCTTCACATCATCCTTGAATCTCTTCAAGGAAGCCAGGTTGCCTTCGAAGATCTGCTCGCCCTCACGGGTGATACGAACCTTACAGCCTCTCTGGAACACACCGTCCAGAACATAGGAACCTGCGATGTTACCGATAGCGGATGCCTTGAAGATCTGACGAACCTCTGCATGACCGATAACCTTCTCCTCGTATACGGGATCCAGCATACCCTTCATGGCAGCTTCCACATCTTCGATAGCCTGGTAGATGACCTTGTACAGACGTACATCCACGCCCTCTCTCTCTGCGGTTGCCTTGGCAGTCGCATCGGGACGAACGTTGAATCCGATGATGATTGCGTTGGACGCACTTGCCAAAGATACGTCGGACTCATTGATGGCACCTACGCCGCCGTGGATACATTTAACTACTACTTCTTCGTTGGACAGCTTCATCAGGGACTGTTTTACAGCCTCGACACTACCCTGTACGTCAGCCTTGACGATCAGGTTCAGTTCCTTCAGATTACCCTCCTGGATCTGGCTGAACAGATCATCCAGGGACATTCTGCCCTTGGTCTCTTCCAGCATCTTTTCCTTGTTCTGTGCCAGATAGGTCTCCGCATAGGATTTTGCTGTCTTATCATTATCATGTGCCAGGAATACTTCACCTGCACTGGGAACATCGGACAGGCCCAGGATTTCTACAGGGGTAGACGGTCCTGCTTCTTTTACTCTGCGTCCCTTATCATCGATCATGGCTCTTACCTTACCGTGTGCCACGCCTGCGGAAATGAAATCTCCCACATGCAGGGTACCTTTCTGTACCAGTACGGTAGCCACGGGACCGCGTCCCTTATCCAGCTCTGCCTCGATGACCAGACCTCTTGCTTTTCTCTTGGGGTTGGCCTTGAGTTCCATGATATCTGCGGTCAGCAGGATCATGTCAAGCAGCTGGTCGATACCTTCTCCGCTCTTCGCAGATACCGGTGCAAATACGGTACTTCCGCCCCAATCCTCGGGGATCAGCTCGTACTCTGCCAGCTCCTGTTTTACACGGTCAATGTTGGCTGAGGGCTTATCGATCTTGTTCACTGCTACGATGATCTCCACACCTGCTGCCTTTGCATGGTTGATCGCCTCTACGGTCTGAGGCATTACGCCGTCGTCCGCTGCTACTACCAGGATAGCGATATCGGTCGCATTGGCACCACGCATACGCATGGCGGTAAATGCTTCGTGTCCGGGAGTATCTAAGAAGGTGATCTTACGGTCTCCCACATTTACAGTATAAGCACCGATGTGCTGGGTGATACCACCTGCCTCACGATCGGTTACGTTGGTCTTACGGATAGCGTCTAACAGGGAAGTCTTACCATGGTCAACGTGACCCATAACACAGATTACGGGAGGTCTCTCCACCAGATCTGCCTCGTCCTCTTCATCTTCCTTCAACAGTTCTTCGATGACATCTACCTTGACCTCTTTTTCACAGAGAATGTCATATTCCATGGCAATGTTCTCTGCATCTTCATAGGAGATCTCCTGGTTCACGGTTACAATCTTACCTTCCAGGAACAGCTTCTTGATGATGGCTGCGGGCTGTAACTTCATCTTCTCAGCCAGTTCTTTGATGGTAATGGATTCCGGCAGCACGATCACCTTGATCTGCTCTTCCTGTACCTCTTCCTTCTTCTTTTCCGGCTTGATGAAACGTCCGGGCTTGTTCTTCAGCGCGTCCTCGTCCTCGTAGATATGGTCCTTCTTGGAACGCTTGTTGTCCTTCTCCTGGCTGAAACGTCTCTTTTCATCTTCGCGCTTCTTCTCAAGATCCTTGCCTGCAGGTTCCGGAGCGAAGCCCTTATTCTGTCTGTTATCTCCGAATCGATTACCCGATCCGCCATTGCCTCTTCCGTCGCGGCCGTTATTGCCGTAACCGCGCTCACCATTGCCGTTACCGCGGCGATCACCCTGACCGCCTTCCATACCCGGACGACCCTGTCTGTTAAATCCGCCTCCCTGAGGTCTGCCATTGCCCATACCTCCTCTGTTACCATTCTGTCCGCCCTGACGGTTACCCTGTCCGTAGCCACCCTGACGATTGTCACGATTGCCGTCTCTGTTGTCACGGTTGTAACCGCCCTGGCCACGCTCGTTCTGTCCACGGTTGTCACGATTATTCTGACCGTAACCGCCCTGACGGTTATCGCGGTTGTCACGGTTACCGTTCTGAGGTCTGTCTGCCGGTCTGGTCTGTGCCACATTCTGTGCAGGCTGTGCTGCCTGAGGTGCCTGTGCGGCTGCAGTATTCTGTACTGCCTGCTCCTTTACCGGTGCCTGTGTCTGAGGCTTTTTCGCAGGCTGCTGTCCACGGTTGCCGGGTACCATTGCCACGCTGGGAGTGGGAGACGGAGGGGTCAGCGGCTTGATGGGACGTACGGGAGCCTGTGCCTGAACACGGTTGCCGTAGGAATTATTCTGGTAACCATTGTTCTGGTATCTGCCGCCCTGATTCGGACGCTGTCCGCCTGCATTTCTCTGTCCCTGTCCACTCTGACCACCCTGACGCTGTCCGGGCATCTTGGAATTCTGAGGGTTGCTAACGAAAATAATCTTTTTCTTCTTTTTCGTCTCCTCAGTAGATTTGGTCTCCTCGGAAACTTTCGTTTCCTGAGCCTTTGCTTCCCCTGCGGGTGCCTGAGCCTTTTCCTCAGCAGGCTTTGCGTTTTCGGTATTTACCGGAGCTTTCTGTGCTGCGGGTGCAGCTGCTTTTTTCTTTCCGAGGCTGTTGCGTACCAGTGCTGCCGCATCCTCTTCCAGCGAGCTCTGTGCTGCCTTTGCCTCAATTCCTTTTTCCTGTAAAAAACTTAATATATCCTTACTCTGTAGTTCCAATTCTTTTGCGAGTTCATGTACTTTGATTTTCGCCATGCTTTCCTCCATTCTGCCTAACCGGGCAAATTCGCTTCCAATTGCTTGATGAGTGCATCTGCCAGTCCCGCATCACACACACCTACCGAAGATCTCAGATCCCGGCCGATGGCCCAGCCGAGTTCTTCCTTCGTGCCATATTCATATACCGGGACTTCATAATAGGAACATTTGTCGTGAAACAACTTTTTCGTATTGGCCGATGCATCCTCTGCAACGATCACCAACATGGCAGAACCTTTTTTCACAGCGTCCTCCGTCTGGAATTCACCGCTTACCAGGTTACGCCCCCTCATCGCAAGTCCCAAAAGGGAATAAATCTTATTCTGTTTCAAGCTGATCAAACTCCTTTTCCAGTGTATCATATACCTCAGGAGAAATACTCATCTTGAAAGAACGTTCTAATCCTTTATTCTTCCGGGCTTTCTGCAGACATTCCTTCTGTCTGCATATATATGCACCACGTCCGTTTTTTTTGCCGGTTGCATCCAGACATATCTCATCTTCCGGCGTTTTCAGGACACGCAGCATTTCTTTTTTGCCTTTCATTTCTCCGCAGCCTACGCACTGCCTCAGTGGAATCTTTTTTGCCATTGATTATTCCTGCTCTCCATCAAAATCGTCTACGGTATCATCTTCGTAATCATCCACATAGTCCTCATAACGGAAGCCGGGAGCATCCTTGGCCTGAGTCTCGGACTTGATGTCGATCTTGTAGCCGGTCAGTCTTGCTGCCAGTCTTGCGTTCTGACCTTCCTTACCGATAGCCAGAGACAACTGATAATCGGGTACGACTACCTTTGCGGTCTTCTCATCGGGATCTGCAAATACTGCTACGATCTTGGCAGGAGAAAGTGCATTCTGAATCAGGTTACCGGGGTTCTCATCCCAGTTCACGATATCGATCTTCTCACCGCGCAGCTCTTCCACGATAGCATTGACGCGGGCACCATTCATACCTACACAGGCGCCGACAGCATCTACATTGGGGTTATTGCTCCATACAGCGATCTTGGTACGGCTTCCTGCCTCTCTGGCAATGCTCTTGATCTCTACGGTACCGTCCTTGATCTCGGTAACTTCGGACTCGAACAGTCTCTTTACCAGTTCCGGATGGGTACGGCTGACATTGATGCGGGGTCCCTTCGGGGTGTTCTTTACTTCCACAATGTAAACCTTGATACGCTCGGTGGGCTTGAATACTTCGCCCTTTACCTGCTCGTTCTCGGTCAGCATGGCATCTGCCTTACCCAGATTGATGCTGATGTTCTTGCCTACATAACGCTGTACTACGCCGGTCACAACATCCTTTTCCTTCTCGTAGTACTGGTTGTAGATCACGCTTCTCTCTTCCTCACGGATCTTCTGTAAGATCACGTTCTTGGCATTCTGGGTAGCGATACGGCCGAACTCCTTGGACTTGATCTCCACATGGATCATGTCGCCCACCTGTGCTCTCTTGGAAATCTCCTGTGCATCCTCCAGAGCAATCTGCAGGCAGTCATCCTCCACATCATCCTTCGTGGGAACGACTTCCTTCTCAGCATATACCAGAAAATCGCAGGTCTCTCTATTAATCTCCACATGGACATTGTCAGCCTTTCCAAAATGGTTCTTGCAGGCTGTCATCAGGGAGTTCTCGATGGCTTCAAACAAGGTCTCCTTGCTGATCTCCTTCTCTTTCTCCAGAACGTCCAGTGCCTCCATTAATTCCTTATTCATCATTTCCTCCATTCCGGCTTTCGCCTTTTCTTAGTGTATGGTTTCTTCCTATTCTACAAGCTATAACTATTCCTTCGCCCTTTGGCTCTGAATAGTATCAAAAATCTAATGCAAGACGGATCAGGGCAATGTCTGCTTTGGCAAAAGTTCTCGGGCTGCCGTCTTCCGTGATCGTAATGTTATCTGCATTGAAGCTCTCCAGAATGCCAGAAAACTCTTTGCATTTGTCAATGGGCTTGAACAGCTTGATCTCTACTTCTTCACCGATGCTCTTCTGCAAATGCTTATCCTTTTTCAGCGTTCTACCCAGTCCCGGGCTGCTGACTTCCAGAATGTAAGCATCCGGAATGAAATCAGCCTTGTCCAGAGCTTCGGATAATGCTCTGCTGACATTCTCGCAATCCAGAATGTTCACACCTTCCGGCTTGTCGATGTAAGCTCTCAGATAGTAGTCACTGCCTTCTTTTACATACTCCACATCGTAGATCTCCACCTGACTTACTTCTGCGATGGGCGTCAGCAGTTCTTCGGTTCTGTTTTCGTAGTCCTCTCGTTTGGACATGTAGGCCCTCCTTTACTGATATGAGCTGTCGTTACAACAACAAGAAAGAGTGGCGCGCGTCCACTCTTACTCTAGTAATCATCTTTAAACTATACACAGTATAGACCCTGTGTGAAAAAATGTCAATAGGGTCTTGCAAACATTCGGATTCAGCTGATTCAGCCGCAGGCGCATGCAAGCATGCCCATACATTGTAATACCCACGAATTGCTCCGCTGCCGTGCAGCTTTCGCAATTCTGCAAACATTCGGATTCCGCTGATTTGCTTCGCAAATCGCTTCTTCCTCATGTTTGGGCGGTTCCCTGATTCAGCCGCAGGCGCATGCAAGCATGCCCTGCGGCTGAATCGGTCACCTGGTATTACAAGTAGTTATGTGTTTCAAAGTACAGTTCGTTCACGTGTTCGGAATGCAAAAGCTTATGGGCGGTGCGGCTGAGGGGCTTGCCCAGGAACTCTTCGTAGGCCTTCTGTACCTCGGGGTTCTCATGGGAGAAGCGAAGCTTTCTCTCACTGTCCAGACGGTACAAGGTGCCTCCGCGCCGCTCCGCGAATTCGCATCCGTCGTGGATGGGCTGTCCGCCGCCTCCGACACAACCACCGGGGCATGCCATGACTTCCACGAAATCATAGGATACCCTTCCTGCCTTAATGTCCTCCATCAGCTTCTCCGCATTGGCCAGTCCGCTGACAGTACAGGTATGTAAGGTCTGATCTCCCAGTGTGAAGTCTGCTTCTCTTCTGCCGTCTCTTCCCCGGACTGCCCGGAAAGCATCTGCTTCCGGATTCTTGCCTTCCACTACTGCATATGCGGTACGAAGTGCTGCCTCCATGACACCGCCGGTGACGCCGAAGATCACTCCGGCACCGGTGCTTTCTCCCAGAGGAGAATCAAAAGCCTGCTCCTTTAAGAACCGGGTATTGATATGCTCGGCACGGATCATCCGCACGAATTCTCTTGTGGTCAGTACAATATCCACATCCTGTCCGGCTCCGGCGCTCTTCATATAAGAAAGAGAAGCCTCTCTCTTCTTGGATACGCAGGGCATGATGGAGATACAGCAGATATTATTGGGATCAATCCCTTTCTTCTGTGCAAAATAAGTCTTCGCCATGGCACCGAACATCTGCTGGGGGGATTTTGCCGTGGACAAATTCCGCAGATACTCCGGATACTTCTTGGACACGAAGCTTACCCAGCCGGGACAGCAGGAGGTAAACATGGGCCATGCGTATTTCCGGGAATTACCCAGCCGCTCCAGCAGTTCGTTTCCCTCTTCCATAATCGTCAGATCCGCTGCGAAGTTGGTATCAAATACATAGTCAAAACCGATGCGCTTCAGCGCTGCCACCATTTTGCCCTCAGAAGCTTCCTCCGCATTCAGTCCCAGTTCCTCGCCCCATGCGGTTCTTACCGCCGGTGCCACCTGGACTACTGTGACCTTCTCGGGATCCGCCAGTGCCTCGAAAGCCTTGTATGTATCGTCCCGTTCCCGCAATGCTCCGGTAGGACAATGGGTAATACACTGTCCACATAGTGTACAGTCGGAGCAATCGATGGTCTTATTATCCGCCACATCTACTGTGGTACGGGATCCGGTGTTCTGTACATCCCAGACATGCATGGCCTGGACTTTATCGCAGATCTGTACACAGCGCATACATTTAATACATTTTCTGGAATCCCGGATCAGAGGGAAAGAATGATCCCAGGGTGTCTCGGGAACCTCCTCGGTAAAAGGTACTTCCAGAATTCCCAGATCGTTGGAAATCTGCTGTAAATTACAGTTACGGCTTCTGACGCAGGTGGCACAGTGACAATCATGCTGGGACAGGATCAGTTCCACATTTGTCTTGCGCACACGGCGTACCTTCGGAGAATTGGTATACACTACCATTCCCTCTTCCACCGGGCTGTTGCAGGCTGTGATCAACTTGCTTTTTCCCTGCACTTCCACCACGCAGACCTTGCAGGCACTGATCTCATTGATGTCTTTTAAAAAGCACAGATGCGGTACTTCGATTCCCACGCCTGCTGCCGCGCTCATGACGCTGGTTCCCTCCGGGACCTGCAGCTGCACGCCGTCTATTGTAAGGTTTATCATTTTCTCGCCCATTGTTTGCTCCTCTTTTTACCAGATGGCAGCTCGGCCGCCCTTTAAGCTTCCGTAGCCGTATTTATCGCAGCGTAAGCATCTGCCCGCTTCCTGGCAGGCTTCCTGCTTCGTCATGCCGCATTCAAATGCATCGAAATTCGTCTTGCGCTCTCCGGCTTCCTTTTCACTCAGCTGGATCCGTCCGCAGGGTTCCTTGTCCTCGTAGGATACCGGCGGGATCTCCACATCACAGGGTACTACATGGTGGTAACCCAGATATTCATCGATATTGGCTGCAGCTACTTTTCCGGCGGCAATGGCACGGATGACGGTAGCCGGACCGGTCACACAGTCACCACCGGCAAATACACCGTGGACATCCTTGACTTCACTGTCACTCATGGCAGTAATGGTGCCTCGTTTTATGGAGATACCCGCCTCCTCGAAATGGCGGGTCTCGATACCCTGACCGATGGCCACCACGACGATATCACAGGGGATTTGAAGGAGAGGCACATCCGCCTGGATCGGACGGGCTCGTCCCCAGGCATCGATGGGGCCGATGATCTGAGGTTCTACCCACAGAGCCGTTACATTGCCGTTCTCGTCGGCTTCGATCTTGTGAGGTGCTTTCAGGCTGTAAAGCTCTGCGCCCTCTGCGATGGCGCCTTCCACTTCTTCAGGAAGCGCTGTCATATCGGTCTGTCTTCTGCGGTAGGCAATTCCCACCTTTTTCGCACCCAGACGAATGGCGGAACGGGTACAGTCCATGGCTACGTTACCGCCGCCGACTACGACTACGGTCTTGTCCTTGAAGTCCGGCATGTCATCGTCACCGATGCGGCGCAGCATTTCCACTGCAGACATGACACCGTTGGCATCCTCTCCCTCGATACCGATCTTTTTATCCGTATGGGCACCGATGGCAATATAGACTGCATCGTATTCTTCGCGCAGCTTATTATAAGAAATCTCACCTTCGCCGTTGCCGACTCTGGTGTTCAATTTCACTTCCACTCCGGTGGACAGAATAGTGTCAATGTCCTCCTGTAAGCGTTCTCTTGGGAAACGATAGTTGGGAATTCCGTAGCGCAGCATACCGCCCAGCTTGCTCTTTTCCTCAAATACCACGGCATGGTGTCCCATCAGCTCCAGATAATATGCCGCAGACAGTCCGCCGGGGCCTCCGCCGATGATTGCTACTTTTTTACCGGTGCTCTCCGCTTTCTCAGGCACGGGAACCGTGTTGGCTCTGGCATTGTCCACTGCCATACGCTTCAGGCCGCGGATATTGATGGCACTGTCGATCATGTTGCGGCGGCATCTTGCCTCACAGGGATGCTCACAGATCAGGGCACAGGCGGTGGGAAAAGGATTGTCCTTGCGGATCAGCTTCACGGCATCCGCATAACGTTCTTCCTTCACCAGTGCTATGTAACCGGGGATATCCACACCTGCGGGGCACAGCGCCACACAGGGAACCGGCTGGGTAATATGGCAGGAACATTTTCCCCCATGTTCAATGTGATAGACATAATCCTCACGGAAGCCTTCCAGTCCGGCCAGTACCATATGGGCCGCCTCGTAACCGATGGCACAGTCAGCGGAGTCCACAATGTCGGAAGCGGTATCCCGGATCAGATCCAGTGTCTTCAGGGTGGCTTTGCCTGCCAATACATCCTCCATCAGGTTCTGCAACTGCCCCAGTCCCACACGGCAGGGCACACATTTACCACAGGTCTGGGCATGACACATTTTCAGAAAAGAAAGCTGCAGGTCCACCGGACATAATCCGGGCGGGCTGGCGATAATTCTTCTCTCCAGATCTTTGTACAGGCGTTCCACCGTAAGCTGTGCTTTATTCGGGGTAGCTATCTTCAATCGGCTCATAATCTTCTCCATTCTGCGGGCTGATGCCTGCGTTACTTTTATGCCCTGCGCCACGGGCGCCGCCGGCAACGGCTATGGCGTGCTGCTCTCCGTCTGCGGGCGCGGTGTTTTACTGACACGTACTATGGCATTGGCCACCTGAGCTGGCTGCCTGTTGCACCGTGTAAGTGCTTACATTTTGTTTTTTAAAAAATAGCCGTTTCTTGTCGGCTACTGATTTTTGTATATGTGCAATTGTATCCTAAATAATAAAAACTATCAATAGTTTTTAGGAAAGTTAATTTTTTATCTATCTTTTTGTGGAATATGCATGAGGATGCTTGGCTCACATAGATGTAAGCTCTTACATTTTTTTGCTTTTTCTGCTACATCCGAAGCCTGGACCGTTCCTTTTACAATGAAAGAACAGGCTCAAAATAGTGGATTTTTCCTTGCCAGAAGAAATTTTTTCCACCTTTTCCGACCAAATACCCACTTTTGAAGGAAACTCACCTTTTCTGGCCGCTTTCGGAACGCTTTTTCCTCGGAAATCGCCTGTTTTTCCTAGTTTTCAGGAAAACAAAAGCCCCGGCGGAACAGGCTGTCAGAAACAAAAAATGACAGGCTAATCCGCCGGAGCTATATTGCCTATGATATTAATCTTTTTACACCGTCACGATCACGCCGCCATCGTTGGCGTACATGCTGCTGACACCGCGGGTGTCCATGATCAGGCATCCTTTGAACTCTGCCTTTTCCATAAGAAGCTTCTTCATGGTCTCGGCGCGGTCAGGAGCATTGCAGTGGGTGATCATCAGGAAACGTTCCTTCGTATCCCCTGCCTCTTCCAGAACGATCTCCGCCATTCTTCGGAGTGCTTTCTTCATGCCGACGCTCTGGCCTCTCTGCACGATACTGCCCTTGTCTCCGGCCATGATCGGCTTGATGTTCAGTGTGGATGCCACCAGTGCTTTCACACCGGTCAGTCTGCCGTTCTTGCGCAGCGTCTCCAGATTATCCAGTACAAAATAGGTATGCACATTGCTGCGGAACTCTTCGATCTGCTTCACGATCTCTTCAAAAGAAAGTCTCTGCTCCTCCAGTTCTACCAGTTTCTTCACGATCTGGGTCTCACCACAGCTGGCGGACTCGGAATCGATGACGTGGATCTGCTTCTTCCCGTATTTTTCCCGATACAGATTCATACCAAGCACCGCACTGTTGTAGCTTCCGCTGAGGTGGGAGGATAAAGTGATCACATACACATGCTCCGCTTCTGTGTGGTAGGCTTCCCTGAAACACTCTGGGGAAGGGCATGCCGACTTGGGACATTTCGGACACTCTGCCACCTTTTTCAGAAATTCCGCCTGATCAAAATTCTCATCATCCTGGATCTGGTAATCTCCCACTTCCAGTCCCAGGGGCACGATCTCGAACCGGGGATCCTGCAAATATTCTTCCGGCAATTCACAACAGCTGTCTACTACGATTTTAAAACTCATATTAATCTCCATATCATTGATTGCAGCTATTCAAAAATATAACTCCCAAAGAGTCATTCTGCGAATGGGGCACTGAATAGTTACAATTATTTCCATTTTTTAAAAACCATACTATGTAGTTTTTAATACTACTTATAATAACACGAAACATTCCGTTCGTAAAGCCTTTACACAAAATATTCATATTCCCTTTTCGGCGGACTTCGTATATACTATTTCTATATAGCCAGCATATTATATGATGCCAGGGTCAAAAGGTCTAAGCCCATATGAGCTTGCTCATAAGTGGGTGAAAGACCTTAGGACCCGCCCCGATATGAGCATAAAAGTGGGATGATAATCCCACGATATGCGAATAGAGGGTAGGATTGTTCCGTTTCGACCGAAGCTCCTCACAGAGTTCTTCTCACAAACATATAAGGAGTCCCTATGATCGCATTACAGATTACATCCATGAAAAATTTTATGAACCACCTGCTGGTAGCGGATACTTTCGATCCTTTCCTGCTGGAAGAAGCCACCGTCAGTACGGCTCTCACCGTGACGGTCGACGGGCATATCAACAAGGACTTCTATCCCGCGGACGAACGGGGGGAAGACTGCATCCCCTGGGATCTGCAATCCTGGAGCAAAATAAAAGGACTGTGCTTCGACCTGATCAAGGGAAAACACACTCCTTTGTATTTTAAATTCGTACTTCATATGCAGCCCGATAAGGCAGCCTCCATGCTAGAAAAAGCGCAGGTCGATCCGGGCGTCATCCGGGCGCTGGTATTAAATATCCGCTACGACGGGGAAAAGACCGTTCTCACCACCGGATGTGCCTACCAGGTCTTCACCATGGATAAAAGTGCCGACACCGCATGGGACAAGGCATTAAAAAAATATCTTGATCTGAAGGGTATCTCCTACGAAGAACTCTGATCCCGCTCTCCGGGGTATGCCCAGTTCTTCGAATCATTCGTAGGAGCGGTTCCTGACGGTCACTCCTTCATCTTCGGTTTGCTGAGCAGGCTCGCCAGATAACCGAGGATCAGCGCTGCGGAGGTTCCCACGGCTCCAGCCTTGAATCCTCCGGCAAAAAGTCCTAAAAATCCCTGTTCCTGCACCGCTTCTTTCACGCCCTTCATTAATACATTTCCAAAGCCCAATAACGGTACACTGGCTCCTGCTCCCGCATAATCCTGAAACGGTTCATACCAGCCAAGTGCACTGATCACCGCACCGGTGACCACCAGAAGCACCATGATGCGTCCCGGCATCATCTTCGTTTTTTCCATTAATATCTGCACCAAAGCACAGATCAGGCCGCCCACCCAGAAAGCATTGATATAATCCATTCTCTGCATTTCCCCCTTACTATCTGTTTAAGGACAGTCTCTGCACTTTTTCTTAAAATTATGCATTCTTTATTGATGCATTCTTTTTGCCAAAACGAAACCATTCCGGCGGAAGCTGTACCAGGATCACCGCCGCAAATACGATAACGCAGCCTGCGATCTGCCTGGCTGTCAGTGTCTGATCAGTAGTCAGAAATCCGATCTTATAGGCGATCCATCCGGAGATCGTGGCAATGACGGATTCCAGGCTCATGATCAGTGCCGCCACCGTAGGATTCAGTCCTTTCTGGCCCACGATCTGTAAGGTATAACCCACACCACAGCTTAAAACACCGGCATATAACAGGGCTCCCAGGCCTTCCTGCAGCTGACCGAAGGTGGGCTGTCCCCAGATGAGTGCTCCGATGCAGCAGACCACTCCACAGACCGTGAACTGGATACAGGATACCACAGCTCCGTCAATTCTTGCTGCATAATGGTCAACGGTCATGATCTGTATGGCAAATGCAATGGCACATAAAAATACCATGATATCTCCGGCTCCGAGACGCAGGGACTCGGTCATGCAGAGCAGATACATGCCCACGGCTGCCATGACTGCTGCCGCCCAGACCACCGGCGCCACTTTTTTCTTCAGAAAGATACCGAACATGGGGACAAAAATGATATATAGCGTTGTGATAAATCCCGCCTTACCGACACTGGTGTATTTAATACCGAACTGCTGCAAGGTACTGGCGATCGTTAGGAAAATGCCACACAAAAGTCCTGCTTTCACATTCAGTTTCCAGTCAAGGGGCGCAGCTTTGTCCCCTGCAATCTTTCTGCTGATCAGAATATACACCAGAATGCTGGCGGCACCGATCAGGGAACGGACACCGTTAAAGGTGAACGGATGCATATAGTCCATGCCCTTGCTCTGGGAGACGAACGCCATGCCCCAGATGGCAGCCGTTAACAGCAGGATCAGGCTGTTTCTCGTAGTTTTTGTTCTCGTATTTTCCATAGTTGTATTTTCCATTCCTTATATTTTTCGTTCCTTGCTGCTTTACGGTTATGTGATCTTGTCAGGGCTGTTTCTTATATCTCTCAGCAATCTCCGCCACTACATCCCGCAGCATTTTTCTGCTACAGTCTATGATCAGATCCGCATATTTTTCATACAAAGGGGTTCTCTCCTCGTACAGGTCCCTCAATGTCTGACCGGGCTGCAGGGTCACACCTCTGGCATTCAGATCTCCCAGCCGCTGTTCCACTTCCTCATAAGGAAGCTTCAAATATACCACGGTGCTGATATCCCGCAGATGCTGCATGCCCTCCGGCTCGTAGCAGGCGCTTCCGCCGGTGGCAATGATGCTGTTTTCCAGATTCAGAGAGGCATTTACGTTGCTCTCGATCTGCCAGAAGCCCTCCACGCCGTGTTCCGTGATGAGTTCATGCAATAATTTACCGTGTCTTTCCTGGATCACCAGGTCCGAATCCACAAAACGTCTGCCCAGGCGCTTTGCCAGAACCACGCCTACCGTACTTTTTCCCGAACCCGGCATGCCGATCAGAGTAATATTATTTTTCATAAGTTTCTCCTGTCTCTACACAAGAAAATCGCCGCCTGTAAGCGACGATCTTCCGTCCTGTTCTTCTTTATAACCTTCGTAGCGCCCCATTTGCAGAACTGCCTCTGTGGGGATTTTGACCCCGACATCATGCTATTTGCTCATGGTGGTTACTTACACTTTATACTTCCGCAATGACTTCCACTTCACATAATACGTTCTTGGGAAGGGTCTTGACTGCAACGCAGCTTCTGGCAGGATTCTCAGTAAAGTACTTTGCATAGACCTGATTGAAAGCTGCGAAATCGCCCATGTCTGCCAGGAAGCAGGAGGTCTTGGCTACTCTGGTGTAGCCGGTACCTGCTGCCTTTAGCAGCTCGCCGATATTCTTCATCACCTGCTCTGCCTGTTCCTCGATGGTAGTTCCGTGAATCTCTCCGGTAGCGGGATCAATAGGGATCTGTCCGGATGCGAAAAAGATATTGCCCAGTACAATGCCCTGAGAGTAAGGTCCGATTGCTGCGGGTGCTTTGTCTGTTGAAATCTTCTGTAACATAATATTCTCCTCTTCTTCCTATAATTACGCCCTGAGGATGCCTCCGGATCCCGGCACATCCAAAATCCGATGCAGCATGCACATAGCGTTTACTTCGTCATATCTACCTCCGGCTCATCAAATTCCGCCGTCACGTAGAATCCTCTGGAATTCTCCACGATATCCGCCACAACTCCTTCGCGATTCTTCAACCGATAACGAAAAGGAATATTGGGGGACATGGCCAGAGACGGGTCTATCGTATAATAATAGTTACTGGGCAGAAGTCCCTCGGTCACTGTGATCTTCTGTCCGACCTCCAACAGTCCCGGCCGCTCCATCTTAAATTCTATCCTGCGCATTTTGACTCACCAGCCATTCCCGGCATAATGTGTTTTCGCCGTTTGAGGTTTATTTTACCAGTAACTTACAGCGCTTGCAAGAGTGTGTTTCATTTCTGACCTGCTGCTTTTCCCTATTTCACCGCCGGACTCTCCAATACTACCGCATGTGCGATCCCCGGCACGCTTTTACCTTCGTTGAAACTGGTCTTACTGAGCAGGGCGCCGGTGGGTAGAAAGAGGACTTTTTTCCACTCGCCGGATTCCAGCTTCGGCAGGATGTATGCCGCCAGGGTCACAGCGCTGCATCCACAGCCGCTGCCTCCGGCGTGGGTGTCCTGGGCTTCTGCGTCAAAAATCTCGATACCGCAGTCCATGTGCCGGTCGGCGATGTCAATTCCCTTTTCCCGCAAAAGATCGATCAATACCGTCTGTCCCACGCTTCCCAGATCCCCGGTGATGATCCGGTCATATTCTTCCGGGGTCACATGAAAATCTTCCATGTGACGGGCAACGGTGTCTGCAGCGGCCGGGGCCATGCATGCTCCCATGTTCATGGAGTCTTTCAGGCCGTAATCCACGATCCTTCCGGGAGTCATGCCGGTAATGTGGGCTCTGCACTTCTGATTTAGTCCCAATGCAAAGGCTCCGCTTCCCGTCACCGTCCAGCTGGCAGACAGAGGTCTCTGGCTCCCATAATCTAACGGAAAACGGAACTCCTTCTCCGCACTGGCAAAATGACTGGAGGTCACACAGACCACATGCTCCGCATAGCCTCCCGCTGTCATCACAGCTCCCAGTGTCAGCGCTTCCCCGCAGGTAGAGCAGGCGCCGTAGACTCCAAACAGAGGAATATTGTAAGCGGAGATACCGAAGGAAGTGGCAATGCACTGCCCCAACAGATCACCGGCGAAGAGATACGACACATCCTCCGCTTTCCATCCGGCCTTTTCCATGACCATGTAGACTGCGTCCTTCTGGAGATTACTTTCCGCCTCTTCCCAGGTCTTACAGCCGAAGAGATCATCCTCTCCCACCATGTCGAACAGGGTGCCTAACGGTCCTTCGCCTTCTTTTTTTCCCACGATGCTGGCACCGGCGATCACACACACCGGCTGTGCCAGACGGATACTGCTTCTTCCCACTCTCTGATTCATAATTTCTCCTTCCATGCGATAACACTGCATTCTTTTTTGTCAGTGTTCCCGCATTTTGGAAAAATTATGAATTACAAAAAATTGTAACTATTCAGAACCCCATTCGCAAAACCGCTACTTCGTAGCTTTCCTTTTGCTCATGTGGTTACTTCGCCATATAAAACTGCTTATCTGCCTGAATGCAAGCATTCGCAGAACGCAGTTTTTCATGGCTCTGAATAGTTACAAAATATCTCCGCCAGCGCCCCGATCACCTTCTGTAATATCTCATCCGCCATATCCGAATAGTGAATGACCAGAATCCCCCGATATTTCTGCGCATCCGCAAAGCAATATTCCGACAGACAGTTCACGAGAATTCCCCGCTGTCTGGCCGCCCACTTGATCTCCACATCACTAAGTTCCGTCCGCACATGCAGCAGAAAATGAGTCCCGGCATCATCCTGATAGATCTGGCTGATCTGACTTAAAGGTGACTCCCGAAACATCCGGCAGATCCGCTCCCGCTGCCCTCTGTAATCGTTGAGCAGTCTCCGGATATGGCGTTCAAAATACCCTTTTTCCAGAAACGCTGCCATGGCATACTGTTCAAAACCGGATACCGTGCAGGAATAAAAATTCATAGTGGAAATATAGCGTTCCATCAATTTCTCCGGCAGCACCATATAGCCGATACGCAGGGATGGCACCATGGTCTTGGAAAAAGTGTTAATGTAAATAACTCTGTGGTTGCGGTCCATGGACTGCATGGAGGGAACCGGCTTTCCCACCATGCGGAATTCACAATCGAAATCGTCCTCCACGATATAGCGCTCCGGTTCCTCCGCCGCCCAGCGAAGCAGTTCCTGCCGTCTTCCCACAGGCATGACCAGTCCGATGGGAAAATGATGTTCCGGCGATACATGCGCCACGGTAATACCCTTTTGATCCAGCTGTTCCACTTTCATTCCCTGACCGTCAATGTCCACATAATCCCAGGTCACACCGCCCACATCATACAGTTTCGTAATCTTGCGATACCCAGGATTTTCCACACCGAATTTTGTATTTTTGCCCAATAACTGTAGCAGACGACTGTAGAGATATTCTGTTCCCGCTCCCACAATAATATGATCCGGTGACACATGCATGCCACGGTACCGATACAAATGCTCTGCAATGGCCACCCTTAGTTTTTCCACTCCGTTAAAAGGAACCGTCTTAAGCAGAGACGTATCATAATCCGTCAGGGTCTGCCGCATGATCTTCGCCCAGGTGGCAAAGGGGAACTTATCATATTGAATATTGTTGGCCGTCAGATCCGCCAGATATTCTTCCTCCCGGAAACGGGTCACAAAGGATGCATAGGCTGGGGCGGAGACGTTCTTCACTTCCAGACGGTTGACAAAATACCCTCTCTTTTCCTCCGACCGGATATAGCCCTCCAGCAGCAGCTGTTCATAGGTATTCTCCACGGTCTTGACACTGACCTGCAAGTGCTCGGCAAACGCCCGCTTCGAAGGAAGCTTCTCACCGGCAGTCAGCCGGCCGCTCAAGATGTCAGCTTTCATCGCTTCATATAAGTATTCATACATGGTTTTTCTGCCACGGGCAGTCAGATCATAGGTCAGCATCTGGTATCCTCCTTTTTTCTTATTTTGGTTATTTAAAAGATATCAGATTTTATTATAATGAACTCATAAAGTAAAAGCAAGCAGGAAGGACAGATTCTCCCCCCGCCAAGGGGGTGACTCCTCAAGAGGGCAGCTCCTCAAGAAGAGCAGGATTTTCCTTCGGAAAACAAGGGAGGATTTAACATGGGCGTATATGCAATCACCGGCGCATCCAGCGGAATCGGCGCCAAGACAAAAGAACTGTTACTTCAAAAAGGACACGAAGTCATCAATATCGATCTGAAGGACGGCGATATCTGCGTGAACCTGGCAACCCCGGAAGGAAGACAGGCCGCTGTAGACAAGCTGCATGAGCTGCATCCCGAAGGTCTGGACGGCATGATCTGCAATGCCGGTGTCTCCGGTGCCTGCGGCAATCTGGAACTGATCATTTCCCTGAACTATTTCGGAACCGTAGCCATTGCAAAGGGCGTCTATGACCTCCTTAAGAAAAAACACGGCAGCTGCGTAGTCACCGTATCCAACACCATTTCCCAGGGTGCGGGACGTAAAGATATCGTAGATCTGCTGAACAATATCGGTGATGAAAAGAGAGTATTAAGCCTGGTATCCTCCATGGATTCCACCAACCTCTCCGTGGGCAACAGTCTCTATGTATCCACCAAATATGCTCTGGCCAGATGGGTCCGCAGAGTCTCCGCTACCTGGGCTGCCAACGGTGTCCGCATCAATGCGGTAGCTCCCGGCAACGTACATACTGCCATGACCGCTACCATGAGCACCACCGCGAAAATGGCACTGAATGCTCTCCCCATTCCCACCAAGTACGGTCAGGAATGTCTGATGGCTCCCGAAGAGATCGCTGAGGTGATGGTATTCCTGGCATCCGATTCCGCCAGAGGTGTCAACGGCAACATCATGTTCGTAGACGGCGGTACTGACGCACTGTTAAATTCTGAAAAGGTATATTAAGGAGGAACACGCTATGAGACCCATTGAAAAATATGTAGAAGCTATGGAAAATAAAGATTTTGCCGGACTTGCAGAGTTGTTCACCCCTGATGGCATTCTGTGTGACTATTGTACCACCTCCGCTTCCCAGCAGGAATATCATATCTACGGAAAAGAGGCCATCAATATGTTCTTCCGTAACAAATTCGGCTTCCGCCGCTACTCCATTCTGGATGCTGAGGTCGTAAATGATGAGCAGGCCGAGTTCATTGCCAACTTCGGAGGCTACAACATCATGGCCATCGCCACGGTTCGTAAGACCGATGAAAACGGTCTGATCCAAAGACTTACCGTAAGACCGAAATAATTTTTGCCATCCCCTTATACTTTTCTCTATATAGAATCTTAATGTAAAAGAAGCTGCACCCTACGGTACAGCTTCTTTTACATTCTATCTTCCGAATACGTCGGTCATTCCGGAGCACTGCCAGAGATCACATAGCTGGTCACGGCATACAGGATCTCACCGTTGTACTCCACTCTGGACCAGCCAGATCCTTCACTGTAGCCGGTACGATGCAGATTGGTTCCGTTTCGCACCTGGGTGCGTACAGTGCTCTCTCCCTCGCTGGTGCTTGGTTCCGTCCGCAGATTGATCAGATCTTTGGGGGTAATATAATCATCACAATCCGTAAAGACGATCACTCTGCCATCCTGGGTGCTGACGCGGTTGGGATATGTCGGCTTCTCCGGGGTCTTATAGGTAAGATCCGTGGTCAGATATGCTGATACTGCATAAACCGTCTGGCCGTTGTATTCCAGTCTGGACCATCCGGTGGAATCGTTCCTTCCGGTGCGTACCAGAGTCTCTCCGTTCTTCAGCTGCCCTACCACATTGCCCTCATCTCCGGTATAGGGTGTACTGCGAAGATTACTCACATCCTTGGCAGTGACCGTCTCGTTCACATCACCGAACGTCATGGAATTTCCCTCCGCAAGAGCATCTCCCGTATTATTGGTAATGGGGACTTCGGTTGCCACCGGTGCCTGTGTAGGCTGCGGCTGTGCTTCCGGAGCCTGTGTAGATGTCGGTTGCGGTGCTTCTGTCACTGCTGCCGCAGGCTCCGGAGTAACCGTCTCGGGGATTTGTGTAGTCTCCGGTTCCGCCGTTGCCACCTTTTCCGATGCGATCCCGGTCTCCGGGGTCTCTGCAGAAGCCTGTTCTGAGCTCTGCGCTTCTGTTGTCACCGCCGCAAATTCATTATTTTCCGTAGTTCTGTCATGATGGCTCAGTTTCCACAGCGGAATACAGATCAGGACCGCCAGAACCATCATGCCCGCAAAAGCCGGAATCATCCATGGCCGGAACCGGAAGCCGATCCCGTCCCCCTCGTCGAAGTCATCCAGGTCATCCCCTTCCGGGTACTCCCCATAGTCCTCATCCTCCGTAAAGTCCTCCGATTCCACAGTATACGGATCCTCTGTATCACAGGTTGTTTCCCATACAGCATCATCACGTCGTCCCGCCTGTTCAGAATCCACCTCTGCATCCGCAAGTTCTTCATAGTCAAAATTATATTCTTCCGGTTCCCTTTTCCGGTCTCTGACACCCTTTTCTTCCATGGCATGCCCTCCTTCCGCCATCTTTAAGCTGATTATATACTTCCCTCTTTTGCAAAACAAGTACCTTTTCCTGTCTTTGCAGGTATGTTATACTGACTGTAGCATTATAAAAACCTCTCAGGAGTTATATTCTCTATGAAAAATAAATTTGCCAAATGGAAACCTTATATTTTCCTCGCGGTCCTGCTCGCCAGCCTGGTTCCTCTGGTATGGCTGGGGCGTTACAATTATCCAACCGGGGATGATTATTATTACGGTACGGAAGCCCATCTGGTCTGGCAGCAGACCGGAAGCATACCACAGGCCATTTCCGCCGCCTGTGCCGGTGTCGCCAAAAGCTATCAGATCTGGCAGGGAACCTATTCAGCGCTGTTTCTGATGTATCTTGCGCCCAATGCCTTCTCCAATACCGCCTATCATCTGGTGACTTTTGTGATCCTTCTTTTGCTGTGCGGCAGCATTTTCTATCTGCTACGGCCTCTGGTCTGCCATTTTCTGCCGGGAACATGTGGGGAATGGATCACGATTTCCTCAGTATTCAGTTTCCTGTGCATCCAGACAGTGGCCTTTCAGAGCGACAGCTTTTACTGGTACAACGGCTCCATGTATTACACCGGTTTCTTTGCCGTGACCCTGTTTTTCCTGGGCACATTGCTTCGCTACCTGTACAATGGGAAAAAGATACTGATGCTTCCGCTTCTCCTGTTCGCAATTTTCTTAGGCGGTGGCAATTACGTGTCCCTTCTCCCCTGCATGCTGTTTGTGGTAACCGTAACCTTTCTACTGCTGTTGCAGAGAAATAAAAAGACTTATGTCTGCGGAATTACCTCCGCTGTTCTCCTGCTATCTTTTGCCGTCAGTGCCATGGCCCCCGGCAATCAGGTGCGGCAGGACGGCATGTGGAAAATTCCCGCGTGGAAAGCCATTGCAAAGTGCCTGTTGCAGGGTGTACGCTATACCTTTGCCTGGACCAGACTGTGGTGGTTCCTTGCCGCCCTGCTTCTGCTGCCGGTCTTCCTGCGCATTTTACAGAAGAAAAACGGGAGTTTTTTCTCCCATCCCCTCCTTTTTACCGGATATTCCTACGGATTGTTCTGCTCCATGTCCTGTCCTCTGTTCTATACCATGAACTCCACCGGACCGGGCCGGGCCGTAGCCATTGTCTACTATGCGTTTCTGCTGATCAGTTTTGCAGTATTCTTCTACTGGCTCGGATTTATAGTCCGGAAGCTGCAAATGCGTCAGAATACTCCGGAGAAAATGGCGGTCCTCGGCAAGTTGAAAATTGCCCGTTATGTCGCCATGACGGTCCTGTTGGCCGTCATCCTTTTCACCGGAGTATGGCAGGAGACCTCCGCCGCAAAAGCGATCCAGGTGCTGACAAACGGTGAAGCCGCTGCCTATGCTGCAGAATACGAAGAACGTCTTCTTCTCCTGAATGACCCGGAGATTACGGATGTGGTGCTGACCCCCTTTACCCATCAGCCTGCGATGATCTACACCGGCGATCTTCCAGGAGACCCCGAGGATCCCACCAGTAAAAAGACCGCACAATACTTTGGAAAAAATTCCATATACGTAGATTACAGCAATTAATTATAGTGACCAGCTGATGAGCACACCACCATCGAATAAAAGGCGATCAACAACCCACGGCGCATTACAAAAAGGACGCTTCCGGTTTTTCCGGAAACGTCCTTTTGTTATCTTTTACTATTCTTATTGTCCTTCGTACTTCTCACTCTGCATACGGATCAGTTCTGCATCGTCGAAGTAATTGATACGCATAGCGCTCTTTACCTCAGACAGGGTCTGTGCTGCCACTTCACGGGCCTCGTCACTGCCCTTCTTCAGGATCTCATATACTGCGGGAATATCCTTCTCCAGTTCTTTTCTACGGTTACGGATGGGCTCCAAGGTCTCCTGCATTACGTTGTTCAGGAACTTCTTCACCTTCACGTCACCCAGACCGCCTCTGGTATAATGCGCCTTTAACTCGTCCAGATTTGCGTAATCCGGCAGGTATCTCTCGAAGTGCTCCGGCTTGCAGAAAGCATCCAGGTAAGTGAATACCGTGTTGCCCTCCAGATGTCCGGGATCGCTGACCAACAGATGCTCGGGATCGGTGTACATGCTCATGATCTTGGTGCGTACATCGTCTGCGCTGTCTGCCAGATAGATGCAGTTGCCAAGGGATTTACTCATTTTCGCCTTGCCATCGATGCCAGGCAGTCGCTGACATGCCTCATTTTCAGGCAGCAGTGCCTTGGGCTCTACCAGTACCGGTGCATATACGGTGTTGAATTTGTGTACGATCTCTCTGGTCTGTTCGATCATGGGCAGCTGGTCACCACCTACGGGAACGGTGGTTGCCTTGAAAGCGGTAATATCGGAAGCCTGGCTGATGGGATAGGTAAAAAATCCCACAGGGATGCTGGCTTCGAAGTTACGCATCTGGATCTCACTCTTTACGGTCGGGTTTCTCTGTAATCTGGCTACGGTTACCAAATCCATGTAATAGAAGGTCAGCTCGCACAGTTCGGAGATCTGAGACTGAATGAAGATCGTTGCCTTGCTGGGATCCAGTCCGCAGGACATGTAGTCCAGCGCCACTTCAATAATATTCTGACGCACCTTCTCGGGATTCTCGATATTATCCGTCAGCGCCTGTGCGTCTGCGATCATGATAAAAGTCTTCTTATATTCGCCGGAATTTTGCAGCTCTACACGTCTTCTCAGGGAGCCTGCATAATGTCCCACATGTAATCTTCCGGTGGGTCTGTCACCTGTCAAAATAATCTTGTCCATTTCGTCCTCTCAATCCGCCGTCTACGCGGCCATACATCATTGCTTTCTTAATTATATCATTTTTTTGAATATTAGCAAGAAAGCATCTTATCCCATTCTTTTTTTGATAAATCAGAATCTGCAAACATAAGATTTAATATCCCAACTCTAATATCGTCAAAAACAGAATATGGTGCATCATTAAACAAACTTTTTTCTATCTTCTGCATTTCCAATAATATTTCCTCTTGTCGTTTACTTCCTAATTTCTCCCAAACACTAGGCTTTAAATACCAGTTATCTATTCCATATATCATTGTTGCTTCAATAAAGTTTAAAACAGCTAATGGATTATCTAACTTAAGGTCAATCTCTTCTTTAAGTTCTTTAGGTATAACTTTATCAAACCCCAAAGTAATAAGTGTATTATTTGCAAAAGGAATTACATCTACTGAACAGATATAATTCTCTCTTTGAAAAACAATTTCTGTACAACCACAAATACACACTGGGATTTTAATGTCTATCAAGACACTTGAAAAATCTACGTCTGTTTTCCTCCCTTCTATTTCATTCCACAATTTTTCCTTAAAATATTCAAGTTGACTATAAAATAATAATTGTCTTTCCTTAAAATCTTCTATATTTCTTATATGCTTATCCTTGCCTACTATTTTTATGCTTTTTAATAAATTAGCCCTGTCATATTTCTTAATATATTTATATGCAAGTACATCTCTGATTTCATAATAGTGATCCCCTCTACGCTCCATCTGTTCTAATAAACTTTTCTGAATAAAACAATTATAAACAACATTTCTATATGCTTGTCTCACTATATCTGCTTCATTCCTTATGGTTCCTGCCCTTTCAAATGTTTCAAATATCCTTTCATGTTCCTTGCAAAAACCAGGAAATGTAGTAGCTATTCCTATTCCCACATATTCTATCTCTATAAATTCTTCTCTAATCGGATATTTTTCCACAAATGCAGGGGTCACAACCTTTTTATTCTCTTGAATTTCTTCTAAGGACATTTTTCGTGAAACTGTATGAGATTTTTTGATACTCTTTTTCTCACAATTAGGACAAGAACATTTTTTTACCGTCTTGTATCGTTTGTGTAATTTTAGTTGTTCTTCAAAGAAAACTTGTTTAAAAACAGCTTCATTTTCACCTTGAAAAAGTTTACCATCTTCTATAGTTTTAATATAATTATCTATTCCAAATTCTATCCACTGTTCCACTTTTCAACCTACTCTATCATAATTCGCATTTCTAATTCTTTTAAATATTTATCTTTGATTTTTGAACTAATAATTTCATCCTGATTTTTTGTATCTAAGCATAACTGTTTATTATTTGTCAATAATTCTGCCGATAATTTCAAATTTTTTTTAACTAATCCAAGCCAAAAAATAATCTTTTCCTTATCTTCTTTAATTTTTTGTCCCCAGAACTTTTCCATTTCTTCCTCTGACATGTCAAAAATTCTCTGCCGAATATTTTCAATATTTTCTAACGCCCTGTACATAATTGCAGATACATATATTCCCAGTTCATCGACATACTTATTGCCTCCTGCTGAAAAAATGTCTCTGACATTCCCACACCATACATAACAACTATATACAAGCCACGGTGTAAAATTGTGATAGTCTCCCTTAAATACTTCTGGAAATAACGCAATTCCTTCGTTTAAATATATATTTTTCTCTTCCCTAGATAATTCAGAAAAAGCTATTGTTTCCCCCTCACTCCACCATGTTGATTTTTTTGTTCTAAGAAGTTTCCTTATCTTTTTATTAAGTTCTTCTCCTGATAATTCCAGTAAATCCATTGCATCATTTTGGGAAAGATAATCTCTTCCCTTTTCCAAATCCATATCTAAATAAAATCTAGGACTATGTGTCACTTTTAAATCTGCAATACATTCCTCGTATTTTCTAAACCGGACTTCTGGGTTGTCTCCTCCCATTTTAGCCATAATAATATAAGTATCATCTATATCATTTTTAAGGCTCTCATAAATACTACCACCTATAACTTCCCATTTCTTTGAATCTGTCTTTTTAACTTCTATGCCTATTTTTTTCCCAGATTGTATATCTTCTACTATAAAATCCGGAAATTTTTGTGTACTATGTGTAATGTTTTCTTTTTCAAATCCAGCTTCCAGCAAACAATCATATACTACCTCTTCAAAATCTGTTCCTGAGATTTTTTTAGCTAATAATCCCTTTCGTTTTCTGTCTTGTAATTTCTCTTGTATTTCTTCCGTTACTTTTCCTATTTTCTCAACATATGCTATCCATCTTTCTTCTCTCAAAACTATTTACCTCCAAAATATTTTTCCCAATTGTCTTCTATGCGTTTAGCTATATGATACGCAAGAAGTGGCGGTACTGCATTTCCTATTATTTTATAAGCTTCAGATGCAGACACTGATACATTTTCCCGTTTTCTCGGTATTATAAACTCATAATCATCTGGAAACGTTTGAATTCTTGCGCATTCACGAATTGTTAGTCTCCTCTCCTTCATCCCAGCCTTCAATTCTTCCATATATTCCCCACCATGTTCTTCTGCCAATCTTCTAAATTCAATATTTCCATGATGTTCTGATCTTATTGTAGGTGCAATACCATCTAATTTTACCTCTTGCTGTCCTTGACAATGTTTCCCCATATATTTAGCTTTTGAATATTTTTGCTGACTTACATCCCTTGTATTATCAGGCTCTTGTAATTCAGCAAAAGCTTGCTTTACCGTAACAAATGGAATTTCCCCTTCCTTTTTATTAGCTCTGTCTAAATAATGTGTTGGCAATGGATATGGATCATAATCGGGGTCTATTTGTGTTGCGCTCAATTTTTCTAAAGCTTGTTTCGTCAAATCATCTTTTTTAAACCCCAAAAAAATAACTCTTTCTCTCCCTTGTGGTACACCATATCTTGCTGCGTTTAATATTCTTGCAGGAACAACTAAGTATCCTCCATTACATACGGTCGAAAAATCCTTCTCTATAATTTGCTTTGCATCATTAAGATTTGTCAAACCTTTTACATTCTCTGCAATAAATATCTTGGGTTTTGTAATTGCAACAACTTCTCTCATCCACATGTATAGATGTCCTCTATTTTCAACAGTAGGTGCATTTACATCTATTTTCTTACCATTATGTCCTTTATCTGACTCAAATCCCATTCTTTTGCCTGAAACAGAGAAATCCTGACAAGGGAACCCTCCTGTTACAATATCAATATCTGTAGGAAAAATATTTATTTTATTTTCTTTTTGAAGTTTAACCAAATCAACAATACTGTCTAAATAGTAACATGTTTCATCCACTCCTCTGTTTCCAAAATAGTTACACCACGCTGCTTTTGCCTCCGGTTTTATATCATTTGCAAATACAGTATGAAATCTATTTTTAGGCAATTTAACCCAATTACTATTTTCCCTTTTTATTTTCCACTCTTTATGCAAATCAATATTTACTGATTGCTTTAACACTGAAAAACCACCCTCAAACCCCAAATCCATTCCTCCACAACCTGAGAACAGGGATAATACATTCAAGGTTTCCTTCTTTTCCTTTTTTATTCCAGATTTCATTTTCTCTGGCTTTTTTGCCTCATAGGGGATAAGCCATACTCCACTTTGCTTTTTTGCTCCAATAATTCTGTTCTCATTACATAATACTTGAATTCTTCTAGGCGAAACATTCCATCTCTCTGCCAATTCTATTACAGATATATATTTTTCCAATTTTATCACTCCCTTTTGTAAATCTATTCTATTCGTTTCTGCGAAGTTTTACAAGCTTTTATCCCTACAAATTTATTTTTATATATCCATATCTTGAAAATAGCCCAAAAGATATTTCTTCAAATGTTTACAATATCTTTTGGGCCATCTTGCAAATGCCTATATTATGCAATTACTTAATACAGAGTCATATTGCCATTAGTTTATCCAGAATCTTATGTGCCACCTGTTCCTTGCTCATCAGTTCCAGGCTCTCCTCGGAATTCTTTGTGATCAGTGTCACAATATTGGTGTCCGTGCCAAAGCCCGCTCCTGCGCTCTTCAAACTGTTGGCACAGATCATGTCACAGTGCTTGCTCTCCAGCTTCTTCCGGGAATTCTCCAGTACATTTTCCGTCTCCATGGAAAATCCACACAAAATCTGTCCCGGTCTCTTGTTTTCCCCAAGGGTCTTCAAAATATCCTTCGTCCGCACCAGAGGGATCGACATGTCTCCGTCTTTTTTCTTAATCTTATTGTCTGCTGTCACTGCCGGGGTGTAGTCTGCCACGGCTGCTGCCTTGATGACAAAATCATAGTCCTGCGCTCTGGACACGATTGCATCGTACATCTCTGCTGCCGTCTGTACCGGCACCACATTTACAAACAACGGCGGCTCCACATCCGTATGGGCTGCCACCACCGTCACTTCTGCGCCGCGGTGCATTGCAGCTCTCGCCAGGGCATAACCCATTTTTCCACTGGAGTGATTCGTGATAAAACGCACCGGGTCAATGGGTTCTCTGGTGGCACCTGCGGAGATCAGCACCTTTTTGCCCGCCAGATCCTTCTCGCAGGCGATCTCCTTCACCACGGCTTCGAACAGTACGGACTCCTCCGGCATTCTGCCGTCACCGATATCGCCGTTGGCCAGCATTCCCGTGGCCGGAGTGATGATCTCATAGCCGAAATGCTTTAATTTTTCGATATTATCCTGCACGATGGGGTTGTGATACATATTATGATTCATGGCAGGGGACACAATCTTCTTGCAGGGACATGCCATGACCGTAGTGGTCAACATATCATCTGCGATGCCGTTTGCAATCTTGCCGATCACATTGGCAGAAGCCGGTGCCACCAGAACCACATCCGCCCGCTTTGCCAGTGCCACATGTTCCACACTGTACTGGAAATTGCGGTCAAAGGTGTCCACCAGACATTTATGTCCCGTCAGACTTTCAAAAGTAATGGGGTTGATGAACTGCGTGGCATTCTGTGTCATCAGCACTTCCACATCACAGTGCTGTTTTAACAGCATCCGCGCTACATTGGCCATTTTATATGCAGCAATACTTCCCGAGATTGCCAGAACTGCGGTCTTTCCCTTCAGCATAGTCGTCTCCTTTTGCCTGATTTATCAAAAATACTTCAAAACTGTACTCCTAAAATACCATAAGTGCATATTTTATGCAAATATCACTTTTCTTTTTGTCCGGGATATGATATAAACAGTAGGAGTGTCCCGAATCACCGGGGCAGCTTGTATTGTATCTCCCAGAGGGAGAATGGTAACAAGGAGGAAAATTTCATATGAACAAACAAAGTAAGACAATGCGACTCACGTTGATGGGATTGTTTGCTGCGGTACTTTTGCTGATGGCTTATACCCCGCTCGGGTACCTGAACATCGGCCCCCTGGCAATCACCTTCAATGTCATCCCCGTTGCACTGGCTGCAATCACTCTTGGCCCTGTAGGCGGAGCCGCCATGGGAGCAGTATTCGGATTGACCAGCTTTTTGCAATGCATCGGCGTGGGAGGCACCAGCGCCATGGGAGCAATGCTTTTTGGCATCAACCCTGTGTTGGCCTTCATCCAGCGTTTCATCCCCAGACTTCTGGACGGATTTCTGCTGGGATATGTCTTCCGTTACAGCCGCAAAGCCGTAGGAGACAGAATCGCCTGCATGATCACCGGATTTTGCAGCGCATTTTTCAACACCGCATTTTTCATGTCCCTTTTAGTACTGCTGTTCGGCAATACTTCCTATGTGCAGGGACTGATGGGTGGTAAAAACGCGATTTTATTCATCTGCTCTTTTGTAGGTGTGAATGCGGTCTTCGAGATGTGTGCATCCACGTTCCTGACCGGAGCGGTAGGGCTGGCACTGATCAAGGCAAAAGTCATTCCTGTATATCAGAAAGCAGGGTCTGCAGCATAACAGGAGTATACCCGTGGTACTGACAATCGACATCGGAAATACTACGATCGGCATCGGGGGATTTCAGGGAAATAAGCTGCTCTTTATTGAGAAGATATCGTCCCGTCGTCCCCTGTCTGATGCTGGATATATTGAAAAACTGAATATGATCTTGAACAAACACGGCCTGTCTGCCGAGGCCTTTGAGGGATCTATGATTTCCTCGGTTGTGCCTTCGGTGACAGCCGTTTTTTCCTCTGCTCTGGAAACTTTTCTGGGACGGAAACCTCTGATTCTTTCCCATAAGCTGGATCTGGGCTACGAGATCTGTACGGAATTCCCGGAAAAGGTGGGCTGTGACCGACTGGCAGATATTGCAGGAGCCATTTCCCGCTATTCCCTGCCTTTCGTCACCATCGACCTGGGCACCGCCACGACTTTTAACGTGTTGGATGAGAACCGTCGCTTTTTAGGTGGCCTGATCCTTCCCGGTGTTGGAACCGCCCACAGGGCACTTTTAGGCAAGACCGCCCAGCTCCCGAAAGGGGACATTCATATGCCCGCCCACACCATCGGTGCGAATACGCAGGAATGCATCACCGGGGGAATGCTCTTGGGCAACGCCTGTGCCATCGACGGACTGATCCGCCGTATCCAGACAGAGTTAGGGCAAAAAGCAACGGTCGTTGCCACCGGAGGGTACGCAACGACCGTCATTCCACATTGTGAAACGAAGATCCATATCGATCAGAATCTTCTTATGAAAGGTCTGAGATCCATCTACGAGAATAATACCTCTACTGGATCACCAGATTAGAGTAGCCCATCAGGCTCTCATCCACAGCATGTGCGGCTTCTCTGCCTTCACGGATCGCCCACACCACCAGGGACTGTCCTCTGTGCATATCACCGGTAACGAATACATTTTCCACACTGGTCTGGTATTGGCCGGGGGCAGTTTTTACGTTGGTGCGTTCATTTAATTCCACCCCGAAAGCATCGGTAATATATTTCTGACTTCCCAAAAATCCTGCTGCGATCAGTACGATCTCCGCATCCAGGATCTGCTCACTTCCGGCGATCTCCTGCATCTTCATGCGTCCGGTAGCCGGATCCTTTTCCCAGGACAGCTTCACGATCTTCACGGCTTTCAGGTTGCCGTTCTTATCCTTGATAAATTCCTTGACCGTAGATTCATAGATTCTCGGATCCTGTCCGTAGACTGCAATGGCTTCTTCCTGACCGTAATCGGTCTTGCAGACCTTCGGCCATTCGGGCCAGGGATTGTTCTCTGCTCTCTTGTCCGGAGCCTTGGGCATCATCTCGATCTGGGTCACAGACTTGGCACCGTGACGGATGGAAGTTCCCACACAGTCATTACCGGTATCACCACCGCCGATGATGACCACGTTCTTACCCTTGGTCTCCACATATTTTTTATCTTCAAAGTTCGAATCCAGCAGGCTCTTGGTATTGGCTTTCAGAAAATCCACCGCGAAATAGATTCCCCTGGCATCTCTGCCTGGCGCATTGATGTCTCTGGGATTGGAAGCACCACAGGCCAGTACGACACGGTCAAAATCATGTAACAGCTTGGATGCCTTGATGTCCTTACCGATATCCGTACCGGTGACAAAGGTGACGCCCTCTTTCTTCATGATGGCTATCTTACGGTCAATGATCTGTTTCTCCAGCTTCATGTTGGGGATGCCGTACATTAACAGTCCTCCCACACGGTCGGAGCGCTCAAATACTGTGACCTGATGTCCTCTCTGGTTCAGCAGATCCGCCGCTGCCAGTCCGGAAGGACCGCTGCCGATGACTGCCACCTTTTTGCCGGTACGCACCACAGGGGGCTTGGCTGCCGCATAACCCTCGCTGTAGGCGTTTTCAATAATTGCATATTCGTTCTCCTTGGTGGAGACCGGATCCCCGTTCAACCCGCAGGTACATGCCGCTTCACACAAGGCAGGGCATACTCTGGAAGTGAACTCGGGGAAATTGTTGGTCTTCTTCAGGCGGTTGTAAGCCTGCTGCCAGTTGCCGGTATATACCAGGTCGTTCCACTCCGGCACCAGATTGTGCAGGGGGCATCCGCTGGCCATACCGCAGATCATCATGCCCGACTGACAGAACGGCACACCGCATTCCATACATCTGGCACCCTGTAAACGCTGCTTTTCCTTCGGCAGATGCTCATGGAATTCATTAAAATGCTGTATTCTCTTCTTCGGATCCTCAGCCACGCTGACTTCCCTTTTATATTCCATAAATCCCGTTGGTTTTCCCATGACTCTCTCCATTCTGCAGACGCTTCGGCGTCGGAAGAATCGCGAACTAAATTTCATATTTAGTTCTGCGATAAACTAATTTGTGGCGCCCGCGGCACAAATTAGTCGTGTGAAAAGCAATCTATCAAGATTACTTTTCACACTGGCCTCCTACTTTCTGGTGTTGGCATAGAATGCTTCGATCTGTGCCTGCTCTGCGCTCAGTCCTTTTTCCTCCATCTGGACGATGGTCTTTAAGACTCTCTCATAATCATGAGGGATGATCTTCTTGAACTTGGGCAGATACTCTCCAAAGTTGTCCAGCACTTCCTTACCCTTGGCGGAATTGGTCAGTGCCACATGCTCCTGGATCATGGATTTCAACTCCAGCACATCATATTTGGATGTGATCTCGCTGGAGGATACCATTTCCTTATTCAGACGCTTGTACAGATCGTTGCCTTCATCCAGTACATAAGCGATACCGCCGCTCATACCGGCTGCAAAGTTTTTTCCGGTGGGTCCTAAGACTACCACACGTCCGCCGGTCATGTATTCACAACCATGATCACCTACACCTTCGACAACTGCGATGGCACCTGAGTTACGCACGCAGAAACGTTCGCCTGCCACACCGTTGATGAATGCTTTACCGGAGGTCGCACCGTACAGTGCCACGTTACCGATGATGATGTTTTCCTCCGCCTTGAACTTGCTACCCTGGGGAGGATATACCACCAGCTTACCACCGGATAAGCCCTTGCCGAAGTAGTCGTTGCTGTCACCTACCAGTTCCAGGGTCAGACCCTTGGGAATGAAGGCTCCGAAGGACTGTCCACCGGCACCCTTGCACAGTACATGGTAGGTATCCTCTTCCACATCATCGCCCAGTTTTCTGGTGATCTCACTTCCGAGGATCGTACCGAAGGCACGGTCGGTGTTGCTGACATCCACTTCAATGCTGCGCTTCTGTCCCGCATCAATAGCTTTGCCCAGTTGCTTTAACAGCACCTTCTCATCCAGTGTCTTCTCTAACTGGAAGTCATAGACCTGCCTGGGATCAAAGGTCACCTTCTGCTTGCTGCCTTCGTAAGGGTTGCTTAAGATCTGGGTCAGATCCACTTCCTCCTGACGCTCGTTCAGATGCTCTTTTCTCTTCAGCAGATCGGTTCTGCCCACCAGTTCATCTACGGTACGCACGCCCAGGGCTGCCATGTATTCCCGCAGCTCCTGTGCGATAAATTTCATAAAGTTTTCCACGTATTCCGGCTTACCGCGGAAGTTTTTCCGTAACTCCGGGTTCTGGGTAGCCACACCTACCGGACAGGTATCCAGATTACATACTCTCATCATGACACAGCCCATGGTCACAAGGGGTGCGGTGGCAAAACCGAACTCCTCGGCACCTAAAATGGCTGCGATGGCTACGTCTCTGCCGCTCATCAGCTTACCGTCGGTCTCGATGCGGACTTTATTACGCAGGCCGTTCATGATCAGGGTCTGATGGGTCTCTGCCAGTCCCAGCTCCCAGGGAAGTCCGGCATTGTGGATGGAGTTTCTCGGTGCCGCACCGGTACCGCCGTCATAGCCGGATACCAGGATGACCTGGGCTCCCGCCTTGGCTACACCGGCTGCTACGGTTCCCACACCGGCTTCAGATACCAGTTTTACGGAGATTCTTGCCTGGGTGTTGGCATTTTTCAGATCATAGATCAGCTGCGCCAGATCCTCAATGGAATAAATGTCGTGATGAGGGGGCGGAGAGATCAGGGACACACCGGGGGTGGAGTGTCTGGTCTTGGCGATCCAGGGATATACCTTTCCTCCGGGCAGATGTCCGCCCTCACCGGGTTTTGCTCCCTGTGCCATCTTGATCTGAATCTCCTGTGCGCTTACCAGGTAACGGCTGGTAACACCAAAACGTCCACTGGCTACCTGCTTGATTGCGGAACAACGGTTCAGTCCGTCCGGTCCGATGGTCAGACGATCCAGGTCCTCACCGCCTTCACCGGAATTGCTCTTGCCGTGCAGATGGTTCATGGCGATGGCCATGGTCTCATGGGCTTCTTTGGAAATGGAACCGTAGGACATGGCACCGGTCTTGAATCTGGTCACAATGGACTCTACCGGCTCTACTTCCTCAATAGGCACACCCTTTTTCGGATAATTGAAGTCCATCAGTCCTCTGAGATTCTTGATGGAATCTTCGTCGTTTACCATGGCAGTGTACTGCTTGAACATCTGGTAATCACCGCGTCTGGTGGATTCCTGTAACATATGGATGGTAGCGGGATTGTACAGATGCTCGTCACCGCCGCTGCGCATCTTGTGATGTCCGGGGCTGTTTAAGGTCAGATCGTTTTTCAGTCCCAGAGGATCAAATGCCTGAGAGTGCAGGTCGTCTACCTGCTGCTCAATATCTTTTAAGGTAATACCTCCTACACGACATACGGTGTTGGAGAAATACTTACTGATCACTTCCGGTGCAATACTGATAGCCTCGAAGATCTGGGAACCCTGATAGGACTGGATGGTGCTGATACCCATCTTGGATGCGATCTTGACGATGCCGTGGAGGACAGCATTGTTGTAATCATCCACTGCTGCATAGTAATCCTTATCCAGCATATTGCTCTCGATCAGTTCCTTGATGGTATCCTGTGCCAGATAAGGGTTGATGGCGCAGGCACCGTAACCTAGCAGCGTAGCAAAATGGTGTACCTCTCTGGGTTCGCCGGATTCCAGGATCAGTGCGACTCTGGTTCTCTTCTTGGTGCGTACCAGATACTGGTTCAGGGCGGATACGGCCAACAGGGAAGGAATGGGCACATGGTTCTCATCCACGCCTCTGTCGGACAGGATCAGGATGTTCACGCCGTCTCTGTAAGCTCTGTCCACTTCCACGAACAGTCTGTCAATGGCACGCTCTAAGCTGGTGTTCTTGTAATATACGATAGGTACGACTTCTACTTTGAATCCGTCTACCTTCATGTTCTTGATCTTCAACAGATCCGTGTTGGTCAAGATCGGGTTGTTGACCTTCAGAACATTACAGTTCTTCGGGGTCTCCTCCAGAATGTTGCCCTCGGTACCGATGTATACGGTGGTGGAAGTCACGATCTCCTCACGGATCGCATCGATGGGCGGGTTGGTTACCTGTGCAAACAGCTGCTTGAAATAATGAAACAGCGGGTGGTTCGTCTTGCTTAAGACGGGAAGTGGCGTATCCACACCCATGGCGGCAATCGCTTCACTGCCGTTCTTTGCCATAGGCAGAATGCTCTGTTTCATCTCATCGTAGGTATAACCGAAAGCTTTCTGCATCCGCTGACGCTCTTCGTAGGTGTACTCAGGGACACGCTGGTTCGGGATGTGAATACTCTTCAATTCTGTCAGGTTGTTGTCCAGCCATTCACCGTAGGGCTGTCTGGAAGCATATTTTTCCTTGATCTCCTCATCGTCAATGACTCTGCCCTGTACGGTATCGACCAAGAGCATCTTGCCGGGACGAAGTCTTTCCTTTAACTTGATCTTCGTGGGATCAACAGGAAGGACACCTACCTCGGAAGACAGGATCAGGGTATCATCGTCAGTGATCAGATAACGGGAAGGACGCAGGCCGTTTCTGTCCAGTACCGCACCCATGATATCTCCGTCGGAGAACAGGATGGATGCGGGGCCGTCCCAGGGCTCCATCATGGTAGCGTAATACTGGTAGAAATCTCTCTTGGTCTGGGACATGGCCTTGTTGTTCGCCCAGGGCTCGGGGATAGCGATCATGACCGCAAGAGGCAGTTCCATGCCGCTCATTACCAGGAATTCCAGCGTGTTGTCCAGCATAGCGGAGTCGGAACCGGTCTTGCTGATAGCAGGCAGTACTTTGTGCAGCTGGCCTTTCAGATGCTCGGATTCCATGTTCTCCTCCCTGGCCAGCATCTTGTCGGCATTGCCGCGGATAGTGTTAATCTCACCGTTGTGTACCATCAGACGGTTCGGATGGGCACGTTCCCAGCTGGGATTGGTATTGGTGGAGAAACGGGAGTGTACCATGGCAATGGCGGATTCGTAATCTTCACTCTGCAAATCTGCGAAGAAGGTACGCAGCTGACCTACCAGGAACATTCCTTTATATACGATCGTTCTGCTGGAAAGAGAAACTACATAGGTATCATCGGAAGACTGCTCGAAGACACGTCTTGCAATATAAAGTCTGCGGTCAAAGGGAAGTCCTTTTTCCACATCGGCAGGCTTTTTCACGAATCCCTGCATGATATAGGGCATGCACTCTACGGCCTTATGTCCCAGCACATTGGGGAAGGTAGGCACTTCACGCCAGCCGAGGAATTCCATTCCTTCTTTTTCCACAATGATCTCGAACATCTTCTTGGCTTGATTGCGGCGCAGCTCTTCCTGCGGGAAGAAGAACATGCCGACACCGTATTCTCTCTCTCCGCCGATGTCCATGCCCAGAGCTCTGGTCACTCTGGCAAAAAATTTGTGGGGGATCTGGGTCAGAATACCGACACCGTCACCGGTCTTGCCTTCCGCATCCTTACCGGCTCTGTGCTCCAGATTCTCTACGATCTTCAGCGCATTCTCTACGGTCGCGCGGCTCTTCTCTCCGTGAATATTGACACAGGCTCCGATACCGCAGTTATCATGCTCAAATTCTTCCCGATATAACGGTGCCTTGGGCAGCTCCTGTTTTACATCAAACATATAGTTCTCCTTTCCGGTTTTCTATTTCTCTCTTCTTAATCTGTCTGTTCCTATTCAGAACCTCATTCGCAAGACTGTGCTTTCAGCACTTTCCTGCAACTAAAAAAGGTCGCAATGAGACTCTTTCGAGCGCCTCATTGCGACCTTTTCTGTACTATACACCTATTTTTCTCATTTGTAAATATAGATTTTTCCTTGAATTGTCAGATAATTTGTCAATTCAGTTGTTCACACGGCTATTGTCTGTTAATTGTGTTAATTTTCTTTTTTAAGCCATGCTTTTAGCACAACTCTTTGGGGATTTTCCCTATTTTTCCTGTCTCCGACCATACACTTTGCTTGTCAGTCCCTGATAGATTGCAGAGAAATGTCTGCTTTCTGCCATTGCGGTCCGGAGAGGTGCCAGGGTCAGTGCCATCACAGCGCGGTAACGGAACAGTTCTACGGGTTTCATGTATTTTGCCGTGATCTCCTTATGCTCTGCGGCACTGCGTTTCAGGTTCTCCTTTGTCTCGGAGTAGCCGCCGCCTTCGTAGGAAGATACGGTAAGCCCCAGATACTGCATGGGAGCCTTCGCCCGGTAATAGCACCACAGAAAATGTTCATAATCTGCGCGGATCTTGTATTTTGGTTCGTAGGGCTTCTGTCGGCACAGGTCTGCGGCATAGAAGCAGGACTGATGGCAGGGAATGTTGCGGTAGCAGACAAAGCCGGTGATTCGGGGCGGGGATGATATCTTCGTGTCCGTTTTCGCGCTGTAGGTATTTCCGTAATAGATGCCTTGCAGTTTCATAGGGTGCTGTTCCATGAATTGTGCGGTGTGTGCCAGAACTTCCTTGTCATAGAAGAGGTCACCGCAGTTTAAGAACAGAATGTAATCTCCGGTCACATGAGAGACCGCCTGGTTCATAGCCTCGTAGATGCTGTGATCCGGTTCCTGGTAGAGATGGATCCGCCCGTCAGTGCGCATGGACTCTATGGATCCGTCACGGCTGCCACCGTCCTTGACGATGACTTCGAAGTCTGGGCAGGTCTGGGCCAGGATACTGTCAAGGGTCTGATTCAGTTTGGTGCCAGGGTTCAGGCATACTACGATAATGCTGAATTTCATATGTTGCTCCTTTTAAGATGTAATATCTCCGCAGTCGAGAACAGGGCAAGGAACGCGGCACGTTCGCACTCTGTCGCAGAGCGTAGCGGCACATAAGTGACCAAAGTACGGTCACTAAGTGCCGACGTCTGCTTACGGCCTGCTTATCCTTACCCTGTTTTCGGCTGCTGGGTTATGAAGTCCAGTTCAATACAGTTTATGAATGCGGTCAGAACTGGTAACTAATGTGTTTTGTTATCTCATTAAAATATATTTTTCTGTTTGTGCAAAGTGATCAAGGATACAACTGCCACTGCCAGGAAAATCACGCATACAGGCCAGCTGACGAAGCCGGTGACGGCGATGGCGGTATAGGAGAGGCAGTAGGCGAGGACATTGGATGCCACATGGACAAAGACTGCCATTTTGAACTCTCCAAAGTATTCGTAAGCATATGCCATCAGGCAGCCGATGAGGAAGCCGTATACGCCCTGGACGTAATTCATGTGATAAACGCCGAAAATCAGGGCAGACAGGGCTATGGCGAGTTTGATATCCATGAATCTGCGGAGATATCCGTAGATAACTCCGCGGAATAGAAGCTCCTCTGCTATGGGGGAGATGACGCCGAATACAAGGATTCCTACGATAAAGTGTGCGGAATATTGCTGGGCTGCAACTTCGGTATAGGCTTCGGATTTGTTGGTCACTCCCAGGAGTTCAAACAGGAGGTTGCATCCGATAACGGCACCAATAGTGGTTGCCACCAGCAGGGCATATTTTGCCTTACCTTCTTTTTTTAGATGGCTTAAATGCATATCCTCTTTGTTCTTCGTGATCAGAAGCTTTGCCGTGGACCATACCGCCAGTGCTCCGCCGATGAAGCCCAGTGCCGCTATGATACTGGACACATCTCCGGAATAGCCGTTATAGGCGCCGGTCTCATCCCTCAGGATCAGAAGATCTACCAGTCCACCGGTGGCTCCGGACTGTGCCAGCTGATACAACAGTGCCAGCAGCGCATACTGCACCGCATTGCGCACCAGGATGAACATCAGGAACGAATACACCATGGTCCAGATTCTCTGGTACATTGGATTTTTCTTTTTATTGTCTGGATTGCTGTTCACCAGTTCCTCGCTGCCGCGAAGCAGAAATTTTTCCAGTTCTTCCACGGATTGTACGATGTAGTCCGCTTTTGCTTCCTTTAACTCTTCCTTGCTTCCGTAGCCATAAGTCACACCGACGCTCTCCACGCCGAGTGCCTTCGCACCTTCCACGTCAAATTTCCGGTCGCCGATCATATAGACTTCCTCAGGTGCTACGGGATTCTCTCCAAACAGCTGATTCAGTGTCTCCTGCACCACCTGATCCTTCGTCTCCCGTCTGCCGTCCAGTTCGCTTCCGACGACCACAGCAAAATATTTTTTCAGGTCAAAATGTTCCAGAATTCTCTCCACATACACCTGGGGCTTGCTGGATGCCACTGCCAGAAAATAGCCATTAGACTGTAGATTTTTCAGCATCTCCGATATGCCGGCATACACTTCATTTTCAAAGATGCCGGTATCCTGAAACCGCTCTCTGTATTTTGCTACGGCTTTTTCTGCCTGTTCGGGCGTAAAACCGTAAAATTCCATAAAACTGTCCCGAAGCGGCGGTCCGATGAATGGCTCCAGCTTGTCCAGATCCGGTTCTTCAATGCCAAAAGAGTGCAGTGCATACTGCACACAGGTCGTAATTCCGATTTTAGGATCTGTCAGGGTTCCGTCCAGATCAAACAGCAGATATTTTTTCATTCTTATAATTCCTTTTTTTGTATCTGTTCCAAGCCCTGTAACTATCGCAAAATATTCATTGAATACCGAGATCCGCAAGAATATTCTGTAATTGTTATGAGGCTCTGAATAGTTACCCTTTCTTTCTATAGCTTGTGGGGTCCGCAAAGCATTAGAAGCTGCGGATCTTGTCCCCGTCATCCTCAGTGTTTTTCAGTGCCTTGATCTCTACGTCATAGCCCACATTGGCATTGACCTGCACATGGACCATATCGCCTACTTTTTTACCAAGCAGTGCCTTGCCCAGAGGAGATTCGTTGCTGATCAGGCCTTCCAGGGAATTACCGCGAACGGTGGTCACGATCTTGTAATCCTCCTGGGTGCCGTCGTCGATGAATTCCACGGTAACAGTGTTGTTGATGCCCACCTCATCCACGGCGGAGTTCTCGGAGATCACCTTTGCGGTCTTGATCATTCTCTCCAGATAACGGATCCGGCTCTCGTTCTGATTCTTGTATTTTTTCGCTGCATAATATTCAAAATTCTCACTGAGATCTCCGTGGGCTCTGGCTTCCTTCACGTCCTCCAGTGCCTTGGGACGCACCACCAGCTTACGATACTCGATCTCATCTTCCATTTTCCTGATATCACTGGGTGTTAATTCATCGTACATAATTTCTCCATTCCTATCTGTTCAATTACTTATATCATTTATTGACAGTTTTTCTCCCGGCTCGGCACATGCTGATTTTCTACCAACAGCCGTCCTTCTTTTTCTTCGGCGACCGACCTTCTTTTCCTTCAGCAGACGCCTTTCTTTTCTTCTGACGGCCGACCTTTTTCCTTCCGGCAGCCAACCTTCTTTTCTTGCAGAGGATGACCGGTCGCAGTCTCTATGCTGTCCCGGTGTGTCCAGCATTCTACAACTGCATTGCGTAGATTACCGCCAGAGACAGAATGATCTGAATAATGGCAAAACGGAATACGGTCTGTGTATTGGACCAGTCCCACACCTTACGCACATGATCATGCAAGGGAGTACGCACATTTTTCAAAATATGAATCTTCAGGAAGCGGAGCAGGGAAACCTTAAGCAGTCCCAAACCTCCGTCCAGAATCAGCACCAGAGCCAACGGAATAAACAAAAACGGACAGCCGCTCTTTAAAATAGCGATGCTGATGAACAGTCCCATGGCCCGGGAACCCGCATCTCCCATCATCAGCTTACTGGGTGTTGCATTGTACCACAGATAACCCAGAATGCATACGGCAAACAGCAGGATCAGGAAAGAATAGGTCTCATTGACGTCCTTCATACGGTCCACGATATAGATGGACATGATCGTAATGATCGACAGGGTTCCGGAGAGTCCGTCCACACCATCGGAGCAATTGGTCACGTTCACGGAGGTCCATACCAGGATCACCGTGAGGATTGCGAATACTACGGGAGGCAGCGTGAACTTTACATGGAACAGTGCCAGTTCCACCACGTTGGAGTTGTATTTCAGGAAGGTGATGGCTACCAGTGCCGCCACGCACAGATCCAGAAACCCTTTTTTGTATTCACCCCAGGGAGTCTTGGAGGCGTCATCCAGAAAACCGGTCATCATGCATACCACGATCAGCAGCAGATAGATCACCAGCTCTGCACTTAAGGGTGCAAACAGTAAAACAGATGCCACAAATGCCAGCACAAAAATGATTCCGGCGCCTCTTGGCTTTCCCGCGGACAATTTTCCATCATGGGCAAATTCTCTTCCGGCGTCCTTCGGCAGATACGGGCTTAATTTTGCCGTCGCCAGTACTGTCGCTCCGAAAGCAAAAAGGATTCCAAAAAAAGCAAGGAGAGAACTGCTTCCCTCCGGCAAGATCATCTGTAACATACTATCCCTCGTTTCCACATGAGATACTCACTTTTGTACTCTCATGCTGTATTTTCTGATAAATTCCGTGACTGTTCACAGGGGCATTCGAGAAATGAACACCTCAGAACAGTCACAAAATATTTTAACACAAATATCCCGGAATCTCAAATAATTTCCACAACAGTTCAGTTCTGAACATATCTGGGCGCAGAAATCATGCTTGCATGATTTTGCGGGCAAATATGTTCAGGAGCTAAGCGCCAATCTATGAGCAAAGGTAGAGCGTGTTAACGCGACTCCCGTGAACGGCGCGGCTGAACTGTTACGTTTGACAGTTTCCCCACGGTGGACTACTATATTCTTATGAACACTTTCTGAAAAATAGCCATAAAAGGAGAAATACTCTATGATGATCCATAAGATCGAACCGCATAAATATTACCCGGAATTCCGAAGCCAGGATCCTAAACCTTCCGATTATCTGCTGTTATTTGACGGAGAAAAGGTCTATCTGCCCTCCCATACAGAAAACAGTGATGTAACGGATACTTCCGCCGGTGCCGGCATCTCTGAGCATCCTCAAGTATATCTTCCTACTTTTGAAGAAGTCCATGGACTCTTGGGAATCCGTCAGCCTATGGAACGTTTTTTTCTGGACTGTGAATATCTCTTTTCCATTGATGACCGAGCATTCTTCCGCAAGACGACGGAGGATGCCGGTGCTCTCATGCTCCCGGAAGAAGACCTCTACGCTTCCGGTGTGTTCCGTAATTTTGAGCCGGAATATCTGGCATTTGCTGGAATCACTGCCACCCAGATCAATCGTTTCCGTCTGGACCGGAAATTCTGCGGCCGCTGCGGACATCCCACAATTCACAGCACCACAGAGCGGGCCTGCATCTGCCCGGAGTGCGGTCAGATCGAATATCCCAAGATCTCTCCAGCCGTCATTATCGCCATCGTGGATACCGAACAGGACAAGATCCTGCTGACCCGCTACGCCGGCGGTTCCTATCGTCACTGGGCACTGGTGGCCGGCTTCGTGGAAGTCGGTGAGACCTTCAAGGGTGCTGCCCGCCGGGAAATCATGGAAGAAGTCGGTTTAAAGGTCAGCGATCTGGTCTATTACAAATCCCAGCCCTGGTCCTTCAGCGATTCCGCCATGATCGGCTTCTTCGCGAAGCTGGAGGGGGATCCTTCTATTACTTTGCAGGAATCCGAACTTGGTGAAGCAAAATGGTTCTCCAGAGAGGATGTCCCGGATCTGCCCTCCACTATCAGTGTCGGTCAAGAAATGATCACATTATTCAAGAATGGTGGGGATCCGTTCTGCCAGAGATAATTGATACATTTGAAAGTTTTTCACTTCTATTCCATGATATACCTTGACCTTGTGCCCCCGTGGTTTCATGCCCCGGGGGCTTATTTAGTTTCTTTTCCTCTCTGCGCCCCGCTCTCTCGATCTCCCCGGGGCTTATTTAGTTTCTTTTCCTCTCTGCGCCCCGCTCTCTCGATCTCCCCGGG
>ENA-OYYH01000089-OYYH01000089.1-human-gut-metagenome-genome-assembly--contig:-NODE-89-length-50135-cov-12.054673_pt1 | contig 50135 bp, 40 predicted proteins | sample MGYA00243245_ERZ653439 | MGnify/ENA primary metagenome ERZ653439 (study PRJEB26926, sample SAMN06165028) | human gut metagenome | biome: ENVO:00009003; feature: ENVO:2100002; material: ENVO:00002003... | reverse complement strand
AAACAGACCGCTAAATTGAATATCATGTTCGCCCTGGCGAATCTGATTCTGGCTGACAGACCTCATCTGGCAGCTTGATTCAGTGCGCCCTGGCGAGCCTGATGGGTAACTCACACGAATTTCACAATATGTCACTCTTTTTATGGCAATGGGGCGTTAATTGTGCGGTGTTGCCTTAGTAAAACACCGCACAAAAATCAATATTTGGTTCTTGTGCGTGTATTGCCTTAAATTTATCGTATCATTGGAGAATTCAACTATAAATTATTATCTGGTGATCGACTATCACATAATACCGGGACGCAAGATCCCGAGAAGATGGAGGAAAACCAGATGAAACGCAACTACAAGATAAACTCAGTCGTATTCTTTCCCAGAAACGCTGAGGATACCGGCATAATGCCGGACGACATTATTACATTAATCGAGGCGGACTGCACAGATGTTCCGCCGGAACGAATGGTCGCTTCTCTGCTTATTGAGATAATGAACGCTGACAGCGAGGAGGCGGCAGTATGATAAGGGCAGCAGCCTACGCACGGTACTCCAGCGACAATCAGCGCGACGAGAGTATCGATGCTCAGCTCAGAGCAATACACAAATTTGCTAATGAAAATGGATATCAGATAGTCAGCGAATACATCGACCGTGCTAAAACGGGCACGAACGACCGCCGCGAGGAATTCCAGAGAATGATACGGGATTCCGATGACGGCGACTTTGAGGTGGTCATAGTCCACAAGCTGGACAGATTCGCACGCAAGCGCTACGACAGCGCAATATACAGAAAAGCCCTTGAGGAAAACGGCGTAAAACTGGTGTCCGTACTGGAACAGTTCACCGACAGCCCCGAGGGCATAATTTTTGTGGGAATGAGCGAGGCAATGAGTGAATACTATTCCGCTAATCTTTCCCGCGAGGTCAAGAAAGGGCAGTATGAAAATGCTATCGCCTGCAAGCATACAGGCGGTTTTGCTCCGCTGGGCTTCAGGGTCAATGCAGATCTCAAATACGAGATCAACGAGGAAGAAGCCGTTCATGTACGGTTCATTTTTCAGAGTATTCTGAGCGGCATGAATTACTCCCAGATAATTGAGGAACTTAATCGCCGTGGCGTCAGGACACGGCGCGGCAGGGAGTTCGGAAGGAATTCCCTGCATGAGATACTTCGCAACGAGAAGTACACGGGCGTGTACATTTACCGACGGAGCGCTCTGCCTGACAAATTCGGGAAACGCAATAACCATGCTGACCGCTCCCGTAACGATATTATCCGCATCGAGGGCGGAGTTCCGCAGATAATCAACCGGGAGGTATTCGACGCTGTTCAGACGATAATGGATAAGCGCAAGATGGAGCCTTATGTCCGCTCGGACGCCAAGGAGGTTTATCTGCTTTCCGGTAAGGTGTTCTGCGGATTATGCGGCAACAGTTACTGCGGAAACCGAATGCACGGCGGCAGGAATAAATCGCTGTACATAACCTACCGCTGCAATTCCCACTCCGGAAAAGGTTCCGGGAACTGCCGCAATAAGGACGTGAACCGTGATTATCTGGAGAACTACATACGGAAGCTACTTGCGGAAGTTCTGTTCGATGAGCGGCGCCTGGAGGGCGTTATCATCGAGTACAACAAGATGGTCAATTTAAACGGCTCTGAGTACGAAAGCGAGCTGAAATCCGTCAAGACCATGATAAAAAAGACCAAAGGCGAGATAGATAATCTCATCGGGATACTGGCTGCGACTGGTTCAGCCTCGCTTGCGGAGGCAGTCAGCGAACGTGAGGAACGGCTTGCCGTGCTCAAGGAAAAGCGCCGCGAGATAGAATCCAGGCGAGTGACCATCGAAACGAACCGTGAGGATATATCCGAGGCGTTCGGGCGTGGACGTGAAATGCTCCTGTCCGGGACTATCCCGCACCTCCGGCAGCTTATTCAGCTTTACATTTCGCGGATAGAGGTTTATCCGGATCATATCTCGGCAACGCTCAATTACCTGCCGGCACTGAGGGCGGTCGGGGCTGATGAGGCTGTCGGGAATTACGGTGCGGCTGCTCAGAATGCGCTGGAGGTTCGGGAGGATATCGGGCGGGAGGAGCTTAATAAAGAGTACAAATGAAATTAGTATACCGCATCCTTTTGAGGGATGCGGTATATTCACGTGGTAATTACAAAAATACAATTATTTTATTAATTCTTCAATGATTTTAGCTACTAGCTTGTATTGCTCTTCAGACATTTTTTTGTTTTTCTGATTTTTTCGGCGAAACTGATCTGATAAGCATTCTAAAATCAACTTTTGTTGATCATTTAACCCGGATATAGACAATGTGAACGGTTTGTCTATTCCATATAAATAATCTGTTGATACCCCCAATACACAAGCAATTTTACATAAGTTTTCCGGTTTTGGATTCACATCTCCATTGATATAGTGAGTGATTGTTGAGGCCTTAACTCCTATAAGCCGGGCAAGATCAACATTTTTCATATTATGTTTGATCATTTCCACTTTGATTTTTTCACCAATCATTGTAAGCACTCCAATCTTTCATAATACTTAAATTATCTCACAAAACAGTTGATCATTGCACAACTTTGTGGTATAATGAGTTTAGTAGTATGCAATAATATGTCATTTTTTATTGTGTGTTTTGCAAAATTGCATTTATGCAAAAAGTTAGGAAGAAGAATTATGAAGGTCGGAATAATTGATGCAGATCTCATAGGGCGAAGCAAACATCGATTCCCCAATTTGGTATGTGAAAAAATATCGGGATATTGGAAATCGCAAACTGCAGAAGTTCATTTGTTAATGGATTATTATTGGACTGAGGATTTTGACAGGATATACATATCTAAGGTTTTTACTGATACGCCTGTCCCACAATTTGTTGAGAATCTGAAAAACGGTGATCCTGATGGAAAAATATTTGTTGGGGGTACAGGTTTTTTCTTTGACAAAGCGCCAAATCTTCCGGGTGAAATAGAACATCACGCACCAGACTATCATCTTTATGACGAATGGATCTATGGCGAGGTTGAAAGAGCAAGGAAAGAAGCTGAAGCGAATGGCAAGGAATTTCACAAAAGCAGGTTTATGGTTCAATTCAAGGAATACACGGAATACTCAATCGGATTTGTTACACGAGGGTGTTTTCGTAAGTGCAAATTCTGCGTCAACCAGAAATTTGATCATGTGTTCTGCCATAGTCCGTTAGATGAATTTTTGGATAAGAGCCGCAAAAAAATATGTCTACTTGATGATAATTTCTTAGGTTGTAAAGAGTGGCGGGAAATACTTCAGCAGATTATCAATACTGGAAAACCATTCAAATTCAAGCAAGGACTTGATGAACGCCTGCTCACAGATGAAAAATGCGAGATTTTATTTAATGCCAATTACGATGGGGATTTTACATTTGCATTTGATAACATAGAGGATTATGAAATTATACATAAAAAGCTTCGGTTGATCAGAAAATATAATGCTAATAAAAGCGTCAAATTTTATGTTCTGGTCGGGTTTATAAGCACTGATGAACACGATATCGAGAATGCATTCAGACGAATTGAGCTGCTGCTCCACTATCGGTGTTTACCATATATCATGAGATATATGGATAAAAATAATACACCATGGAAAAAATCCAAATATCGTTCGTTGTATATAACGCTCGCAAGATGGTGTAATCAACCCAGCATTATAAAAAAGATGTCTTTTCGTGAATTCTGCGAGGCAAATCAGGCATTACATAAAACCAAAGGTTCTTACTGTTCGTCTATGAAAAGTATGATGGAATTCGAGAAGGAGTTTCCGAATATTGCAAAAAGGTATTTTGACATTCATTTTGGTGAAGATAATCCTAACATAGTTGATTGAGCATGAGGTGAAACAATGAGCTTCTACACAGATTGGAAAAACAATATGAGCAATCCTGTGGCTTGCAGCAATTTTATATATCAATTTCTTTGTTCAAACCCGGAATCAGTTAAACCATTGATTAATGGCAACAGTGAAGAAATTCATGAAATGCTCGCATTATTTGATACAATTCCAATAGATTGGTTCCTCGAATGCATTTTTATCAAAACCGGATCCTATGAACTTAATGCCAGCGATGTTCCATGTTTCAGTAACCTTGACAGCGGTATTAGCAGGGTAAATGAGTTACTTGCATTTTCTCATAATGGATTAACATTTGAGCAGTTAGGTTATCAGCTCATCAATTCCTCTACAAGTGGAGCGAGGATAAAATATGGAGAAAATCATGCTAAGCTTGCAAAACTTATGGATCTTGTTTATTTCAGCAGTGACCGCCCCGCTAAAGTGTATCCGACAGCACTGGGAAATTATCTGATTTCCGTTCCGATCAACAATAAAAGAGAAGCATTAAAAAAGTTAATGCTGAGAAATCCATGTATACAAAATCTTATCTCCGGTGCACATCATGGCAAAATACGTTTTAGTGATGTCGTACCTTTTTTGACCCGTTCAACCATGATACGTCGCAGGACAAGCGTCCGTGAGCTCATTACGTTTATTCTTGAAGATACTAATATGGATATCATACAGAATATTAACTGGGAGATAGAGGTGCAATAATATGTCTTTTCGTGATCTGAATATATCTACGTGCTACGAGAGTAACGAGCAGAAAACTCAGCTGCTTGATAATTTCTACATACCAGTATTGGAGCAATCTGTGAAGTATTATCGCATTGCAGGTTATTTCAGCTCTTCCGCCCTTTCAGTAGTTGCAGAAGGCATAGAAGGATTAATTAAGAACAACGGCAAAATGTATCTTCTTATTTCTCCGGAACTGTCGACTGAAGATTATCAGATCATATCAGAACATGGAATGCTTACTGAGAGTTCAAGTGTTTTCTGCAATTTTTCTCTTGAAGGAATTGAAAATGATAATCTGAGAATGCTTGCATGGCTTCTTGATAATCAAAAACTTGAAATAAAGGTGGTAGTAGGGAAAAAGAGTTCCAACAGTCTATTTCACCAAAAAGTCGGATTATTTTTTGATGATTGTGAAAATATTGTTTCTTTTTCTGGCTCAATAAACGAAACAGCGCAGGCCTGGATAAATAATATCGAAGAATTCAAGGTGTTCAAGTCATGGGAATACGGACAAGCCGAATATGTTGAAGCAGATCTCTCAAAGTTCCTTGCATATTGGAAGGACGAACGTAGGGAATATGCGTATGTATTTGATATACCAGAATCCATAAAGGATAAGATAATCCACATTAAGCCACGCGATGTTTGGGATCTGAATGCCATGTGGAGGTACAAAAAAGACAAACAGATAGCCAAGAATACGCTTAGCCTGTTTCCGCACCAGGAAAGGGCTGTATCCCTATGGCTGAGAACTGGCTGCTCATTATTGATGGAAATGGCGACTGGCACTGGCAAGACAAGAACAGCTATCGGGTGCCTGCTGGAAATTCTGAAACGCAAGGAGCCACTGCTTATAATTGTAGCGACGCCACAGAATACGCTCTCACGCCAGTGGCAGGCTGATTTTAATCACTTACATATATCTGTTGATAAGGAAGAAATAATTGATGGGAGCAATCACAGCTGGAGAAAAGATCTCGAACTGATCATGCTGGATCTTAACGACCGCATGATCAATTCCGCAGTGATTTTTACAACCCACGATACTGCTTCTTCCGACAAATTCACTGACATTATCAGCCGGAACAAGTTTGGGACAAAGATCATGTTTATCGGTGATGAGGTTCATGCAATTGGTTCGGAAAACCAGCGTAAGGCACTGCTTGATGAATATGAGTACAGAGTGGGACTCAGCGCTACTCCGGAACGTATGTTTGATGATAATGGCACTTCTGTTATCCGCGATTATTTTGGTTCGAAATCGTTTGAATTCACCATAGCCGATGCACTGAATACTATAAATCCGGTAACCGGACGTCCGTTCCTGAACAGGTTCCGGTATACTCCAGTGTTTGTTTCTCTTACTGATGAGGAAAAAAGAAAGTATAAGAGAATCAATCAGCAGATTGCAATGCTTAAATCACAGGAAGATTACGATGAAGATCAACTTCAGCGCTTGTATGACAGGCGTGCTGAGATAGGAAAGAATGCTCAGAACAAGTATGCTGCGCTTGAAAATCTGATAGACCACATGAATCCAGAACAGATATTTGATACCATACTTTTTGTTACTGATAAGCAAATTGAAACGTCATTTGACATTCTGACCTCCAGAAAAATAAAACGCGCCAAGATTACAGAGAATGAATCTGCTTCAAGACATGTGGGGCGTGATGGAAATACAGAACGTCAGGAGATCATATCTCAGTTTGTTGGCCGAAAGCTTCAGGTATTGGTCGGAATAAAATGCCTTGATGAAGGAATCGACATTCCTAATGCAAGAATAGCAATACTCATGGCAAGCAGCACTAATCCCAGAGAATTCGTACAGCGTGTAGGGAGAGTCATCAGGCAAGCCCCGGAGAAGCCGATATCTGAAATATATGACTTTGTCGTTGATTCAGATGATGCAGTTCTGCTCAGCAAGGAAGCACGCAGGGCAAAACTGATTGCACAGAATTCAGTTAATTATGATGAAGTAAGAAAAGCATTTGAATCGAAAGGAGCAGATTTCAATGCCTATCAGTGAGAAGATAATTGAACAGGTCAGTTCGTCGGATATTTCTGAAAACGAAAAGTCTCTCATTTTAGCATTACTTAAGGTTGAGGACGATGGAATATTCCGTTTTAATTCAGAATATGAAAAGCTGATTAATTCCTATCTGGAAAATCAGGAAGGCGAGGTTAGAATATGAGCGTATCTATTGACAAAATCGAGTTCAAGAATTATCGTCAATATGGAACAGGGACAATTCATTTTAGTACACCAGGAGAGTATAACTTGTCAGTTCTGATCGCCAAAAACGGCACAGGTAAAACTACGCTGCTCAATGCGATTACATGGTGCCTGTACGGAAAAGAGCCTCATCTTGCAGATGAAAGCAGGGCATTGCCGATTGTAAATAATGATGTTCTTCGGAAAGCTCAGGTCGATGATACAGTAACGGTCAGCGTAGCTGTTACTATTACCGACAAAACAGATACCATTGAATTTAGACGAAAAATGAATTATAAAATCGTTGGAAATGGTGAAGACAGAAACGTTATCTGCGGATATTCTGAAATAACTGCTACGACTACATCAGATAATTTTGTCAATACAACCGTTAAACAGGGAGCGGACGCGGAACTGGTCATCAAGCAGTACTTTGATGAATCAATATATAAGTTCTACTTCTTCGATGGCGAACAGTTGAGCGACTATTTTTCTGCGGCTCAGGCAAGCCTTATCAAGCAGTCTATTTTTAATATTTCTCAGGTCACGCTTCTGAACAGAGCTTGTGATCATCTTGAAAAGATAAAAAGAGAAAAGAAAAGGAAGGCGGGTGAAAATTCGCCTGATATTGAAGCGCTTAATTTAGAGCGAAATAAATTGGAAGAGAGCCTGCAAACTGCAAAGCGAACACTTGAGGATAATATTCAGCAGCTTGATGAGCACCAAAAAGCCAAATTGCAGTTAGATCGTCAATATCATACATATGAACCCGTCAGAAAGCTACAGAATGAACGTGCAGAAATTGAAAACGCCCTGATTTCCATTGAAGAAGAGAAAAAGCGTTTCCTTGCCCGTAAATCAGCTTTTATCCGTGAGTATACCATATTGCTTAATCTATATCCCCGTATTCAGCATACGTATAAGCTGATATGCGCAAAAGAGGAAAAAGGTGAGCTTCCTCCGGCAATTGACAAGAATCAGGTGAAAAGACTTCTGGAACACGTTGATGAGCCATGTCCGTTATGCAATGGGACTATTGGAGAAAATGGACGTCATCATCTCGAGTGGCTTCTTGACCGGATATCAGTTTCAAATGAAACTTCAAACTACCTGAAAGAGATAAAGGGTTCATTGGAGGTCTTTATTGAAAAAGCAAAAAGCTTCAAGCATAACTATGAAGAAATTCGTCAGAATGACATAGATATTTCTCGCCGTGAAAAAGAAAAAACTGAACGATTAAAAGAAATATCATCTATGCTTTCAAACTTTGACAGTGAAAATGATCAGGTAAACGTTGCAAAGCTTGAGCAAAAGCGTACTGATGTCAGCAATAAGATCCGTCATGCAACAGAGACAATTGGTTCTGTAAAGAAAAGCATAAGTGATTTGGAAAAAGATATCGCTGAAATCGACAAAAATATTTCAGAGGCATTGAAAAGAAACACTGAGCTTATTTCTTTGCGGCACCAAATAGAGGTAATTGACGAATTATACTATCAGATAAGCAGAATCTGTGGCAATATTATGTCCGAGATGAAAACAGAAATCGAAGAAACAACCTGGTCTATTTTCGATTCGATGATCTGGAAAAGAAACACGTTTGGGAGTGTTAAAATCAGTGATTCTTATAATATTGCAGTATATAATCAGAATGGCACAGAAATGACTGGTTCATTAAGTGCAACAGAACAGATGGCGCTTGCATATGCATTTACGCTGTCAATTCACAAAGCGTCAGGACAAAACTGCCCTCTTGTTATAGATTCTCCACTTGGAAGAGTATCCGATGAGAATCGTAGTAAGATGGCACAGGTATTGCTTGATATCAGCAAAAACAAGCAGATAATTATGCTGTTTACACCTGATGAATATTCTGAAGGAGTAAGCAGTTTGTACGACAATAATGCTAAGGTAATGACACTTACTCTTTCAGAGGACGAAAAATTTATAGAGGGGATTGATAAATAAATGGCGAGAGATCGAATTTACATTAGCGAAGGAAATAAGGCCCTGATTAGTGATCTAAAAAAAGAAGATGTCCTTGGTCTGAAGCTTTCCGAAGGAAAGGAAAGCTTTTTACTTGCGGTAGCGCTAGGATTGAATGAACCCTCTGAACTCGGTCACAAAGATGGCTTATTTTTGAATACTGCATTAAAGACTGCTGACAAGGCTTTGATAGCAAGTGTTCTTCTCGGAACAATTAACGATAGTGATGACATTGATGGTTATGCCAACTTCGATAAAAGTGCGGATTTGTGCGAACAGTGCGCTGAAACAGGATATAAAATCCTGCATAAAAAGTACAACAACGCAAGCTGCGATAATGTTCTTCTTGAACGAAGAATGCTTACCGATCTGAATATGCTATATGTAAAAAATGTGGAGAATGATATTTAACTTGTATGATTGATAGAAAACTTTACATATAATAACCCCCACCTGCCAACCAGCAGGTGGGGGTTGCTTTGCCCGTTTTCCGGGCTGTTGTGGTGGAGCCGAGGGGAATTGAATTCGGCAACGAATCGAACAGCTCAGCCGGTAAAAATCCCCCATACCGCATAGCAATGCGGTACCAACGTACATAGTATTATTTTTTCAAACATCTTTTTCAGCCCGTTTTAGTTCTGAATAAAGGACAAATAATGGACAGAAAATGGACAACTTAATTTGACGACATGACGTGCATTTCACACTTTCTAACGCGCTTTCGTCAATATACAGTTCAAATAAGATGCTCAATTTGTGTACCATTATTATATATCGGCAGAAAATCCGATTTCTTTAGCGTTTTCACAAAAAGAGTTATTAATATTGACAACAAGAGCGCATAGAGAAAATCTGTGCGCTTTTTTATATAGGTTAACAGCCGAAAGGCTTTAACAGCATAGACGGAAAGGCCTTCTGAACGGGCGGTCCTATTCCTCACCGCCCTTCTATGCTTTATAAAACGAGGAATAAAACAAACTGGAGGAATAACATGAATGCAATCTACCAGCTGTTGAATCCGGATAATACGATATCACTGAACCGTCCGCTGGCTCATGCGGTCGGGCTTATGGAAACCGTGGTTTACAGCGCACTCATAGCCAAATGGCAGTATTACAGCGACAGAGGGAAGCTCGACCCGGACGGGTGGTTTTACTCCACCATCGCGGATTTAGAGGAAAGCACCTCCCTGTCAGACAAACAGCAGAAACGCTGCATTACGGTTCTGGAGAAGCGCGGACTTATCAAGTGCTCCCCGCGCGGAATGCCAGCAAAACGCAGCTTCTACATAATCGACGATATAGTCCACCTAGCCGAAATTCTTGCGGAGGGCGAGGAAAAAATGAGGTCCGTCAAACCCTCTGCGGCAGAAAAATACAAGCGGAATTCCACCACGGACGAGGAAAACAGCACTCCTGAAAAGGAAGAAACACCCCCTCAGACCGCATTACTCCATTGTTCCGCCGAAAGGGCGAAGCAAGAAACGCCGAAACGGCAGAACATGATACGCCCAAACGGCGGACAAATCTAAAGATAATAATCTTAAAGAAAATAATCCTGATATAATCAATCCTATCAATCAATCTGGCGGGACTGACGGGATGGAATATATCACCAGGATAAAAGAGGAGCGCTCCGCTTATGCCCAGATAGTCCGGGACAACACGGATTACGAATTCCTCATCGAGCAGAATCCAGGCAAGGCGGATACCATCAACGAACTTATCAGCATTATGGTGGACGCAATCTGTTCCACAAGACCTACGATACGGGTAAACGGCGAAGACGTCCCGCATGACGTGGTAAAAAGTACGTTCCTGAAGCTGAACGGAAGCCACATCGAGTATGTTCTGGAAGCTATGGACAATAACACCAGCGACGTCAGGAATATCCGAAGCTACCTGATAACGGCGCTGTACAATTCCCGGCTGACGCTCAATAGCTACTGGCAGTCCCGGGTAAATCACGACATGAAAGAATACTGGCAGGAGGGGTAATTATGGCAAAGATTATAGCAATAGCAAATCAGAAAGGCGGCGTTGGCAAGACAACGACCGTGGTAAATATCGCCGCAGGACTTGCGGAACTTGGCAAGAAAGTCCTCTGTATCGACCTTGATCCGCAGGGAAATCTCAGCGACTACCTCGGCTATGATTTTACGGGCAAGCGCACCATCGTTGACGTCCTGAAAGAAACTGCGAAGCTCTCGGAGTGCATTCAAACCGCGAAAAACGAGCCTATCGACTATGTCCCGGCGGATATTTCTCTGGCGACTGCGGATATGTTTCTGGCACAGACGATGTGCCGTGAGCAGATTCTTGACAAGGCGATTTCCAGCGACAGCATATCGGAGGATTATGATTATCTCCTCATCGACTGCCTGCCCTCGCTAGGAATACTGGTCATGAACGCTCTTGCGGCGGCTGACGAGGTGATAATTCCGGTTCAGGTGCAGAAATTCGCCCTCAACGGCATAGTCCAGTTCGAGGACATTTTCAATCTCATCAAGGAAAAAATCAACCATGACCTGAAAATTTGTGGAATACTTGAAACCATGACCGACAACACCCAGATGGCTCAGGCGGTGGATATCGCCCTAAAAGAGCGCTACGGAGGTCTGGTTTACAAAACTACGATAAGCAAGCGCATCGAAGCCGTCAGTTTGGCGCAACATGAAACTTTCTGCTTAAAGAAACAGGTGATATTTTGCGCCAAACTGGCAGCACAGCAGAACAGCGTTCGCTGATATCCAAGAAAAACAGCGTGATAGGCGGTCAGTACCGCAAGCTTGTAAGCGAAATTCTCGAAAAGGAGGGAGTTTAATGGGGTTCAATCTCGGAGCTTCCAACAATACCGGAAAGCTGAATATGAACGACTTCCTCGGCGATGAAGCGACAGTCCAGAATGACGAAAAAGAAATCCCGATAAACCTGCTTGTTCCATGGGAAAATCAGCCGTTCAAGATGTACAGCGACTTCAAAATGAACGAACTGGTGGAATCTATCAGGGAAAATGGACTGCTGTCCCGGATAATCGTATCCCCTGCCAATGGAGGAAAATACCGCATAATTGCCGGACACAACCGCGTTGAAGCCTGCCGCAGAGCCGGATTTACGGCGGTTCCCAGCATTGTCAAGGACGTTGACGAAAACCGCGCGAAGCTCATCATGGCGGACACAAACCTTTGCCAGCGCACAGAGCTTCTGCCGTCCGAGCGCGCATTTGCGTACAAGGCACAGCAGGAGGCTCTGACAGCCCTCGGAAGCCGCCGTGCAACAAAGAATATAGCCGAGAAATACGGCGAAGCAAAGCGCACTATCCAGCGCTATATTGCCTGCACGCGGCTGGTTCCGGAGCTTATGGAAATGCTCGACAGCGGCAGACTTACGCTTGCGACAGCCTGCCAATTTTCGGCGCTTCCAAACAGCAGTCAGGAGGAAATTGCGGCGTATCTCAATCGTGATTCTGAAAGGAAATTCACAGTAGAACAGGCAAACACGCTTGCGGACTTGAAGTTCTTCTCGGAGTCCGACATATCGGGGCTTTGCGGAGAGAAGAAAGCCGTGGGAGAATCTTCATCAGAATGCGCTGAACCGGCTGAAAACAGCGCTCCTGCAGAGCCAAAACAGACCGTGAAAAAACCGTCCAAACAGATAACCCTTCAGCGCAAGGAAGTTACCCAGCTCATCGGCGACGAGCTTTCCAACGAGGAGATTTCGGAGTATTTCTACTTCTGCCTCCAGCGCCGGGATATCCTTGAGGAATGGCACAAAATGTACACGGAGGGCAAAACAGATGGCTCAAATGCTTGATTTTTCGCGGGAAATATGCTATAATTCAAGAAAGGAAAATGATTACTGTGGACGAAAATAGAAACAGCAATATCAGCTCTGAACATAGCGAAGAACTGCTCAACATAATTGAGAATTTCCGTCTGATGGACGACACGTTCATGAGCAAGGTTTTCGAGGATAAATCGTGTGCAGAGCTTCTGCTCAGAGTAATTCTGAACCGTGACGACCTGACAGTTGTACGGGTGGTTTCTCAGTTCGGAATAAAAAATCTTCAGGGACGGTCAGCACGTTTGGACATCTATGCGGTGGACGACAAAGGAAAGCACTACGATGTGGAGGTCCAGCGCAGTGATGATGGAGCTGCTATCAGACGAGCAAGATATAACAGCAGTCTGCTGGACGCAAATCTGCTCAATCCCGGCGATAAGTTTGATGAGCTTCCGGAAAGCTACATTATTTTCATTACCGAGCATGACGTACTTAAAGGCGGAAAGCCGCTTTACACGGTCAACCGCACGATTTCCGAGCTTGACCACGCAATATTTACGGACGGTTCGCACATAATATATGTGAACGGCGAGATTCGCAACGGCACGGCTCTGGGCGAGCTTATGCAGGATTTCTTCTGCAAAGACCCGCGCGAAATGCACTACAAGGTACTGTCCGACCGGGCAGGTTATTTCAAGAAAGACAAGGAGGGTGTTGATACTATGTGTAAATTAGTGGAAGATTACGGCGAAAAGAGAGCAAAGCAAGCGCAAAATGAACTTGCAATCAGCTTTGCAATTGAACTTTGGAACGATGGTATTCGTGATATGGAGAAAATCGCTAAAATGAGCAAGCTCCCTCTGGACGAAGTAAAGAAACTTTTCGAAGGCAAGACAGCCTGACCACACAACCGAATAAAACCAAGCGGAGACCGAAAGATCTCCGCTTTTTCATACAACCCTCCCTGCCACAGGGTTCACATACATTACCTCCGGGGCGCAGTAAAATGCGCCCCAAATCTGCGTAACAGCGGGCTGAATCCGCGATACGCTCCAAAAATTACAGACCGGAGGACAGCATGAACATTGAAAAGATGAAAGCATTCGCACAGGCTCAACGGGAATCCGAGGAAAGCACGGAGATCCGTCCTGCCCCGAAGCCAGCCGAACCGGAATTCCAGCCGGAAGCTATCTACATTCCCATTGAGGACGATGAACCTTCCGAAATACCTTACGATGGCTTTGCCGCGGTTTCCAACGAAGAAGAACCGGAATTGCCGGAAACAGAATCAATTGAGGACATTATCGCAAAGTGCTTCCCGGAGGATAAGTCCTACAACATCGAGCTGGACAGGCTTCTTCCCCTGCGTTCTCCGATTTTCACGGACGGCGGCGACCTGTCGGAACTCAGCTCGTCAATTGCGCGAATGGGCATAACCGAGCCGCTTCTTGTTCGCTCCGCCGGGAACGGCGAGTATTAGATACTGTCAGGAAACCGCCGCCGGACTGTCGCAGAACAGCTTATGTGGGTCAAAGTTCCCTGCCGGATAGGCGACGGAAAACTCATAACAGACGAATACGCCAAGCGGATAGCCGTAGAAACCAACCGCCAGCGTTTCCCGGAACTCACTCTCTCGGAGCAGATACGGGTGTCGGCGGTACTGGGCGAACGTGCTGAAAAGGAACTCGGAATTACGGTGGAACAGGCAGAATTATATGGTCGGCTGAACGCTCTGGAACAGGAATTCCTGCTCATGCTGGACAGCGGTGCGGTCAGTATAGCTGACGCGGAAATTCTGTGCGGAATTAAGGATCGTGCGGTCCTGCTTGATGTTCTGAAACAGCACCCCGAAATGAAGCTCACCTCTGGGAATATCCGTGAGCTTTCCTGCGCTGGTGCGCTTACAGAAAAGGTCATCTTGGAAATACTCAAGCCGAAGCCGCCGGTCATGGTGGCTGTTCCAGCTGAACTGATTTCGGAGTACCTCGGCGGTAAAACTGCCGCGGAAATTTCGGAGGTCGTTTCAGCGGCGGTGAGGAAGTACTGTTCTTAAGGCAGGGGTTCTGAAAATAGCGATTGATTTTTCTTTTTCTGTGTGGTATATTTTATAGTAGGGTGGTTTGTCAGCCCTATAAATCGGAATTTGACGGAGGAAATCTCAGATGAGATTATTTGATAGTTTTAAGAAGCATAAAAATGAAAAACTAATAAAGTATCTGCAAAAAAGGATTTCTGACAAGTCGAGTTTGGGAAATATTATAGATGCGTTTGAAGATATGTGTAATATACCTGTTAAAGAAGATATGGTGCTGTTCGAAACAGGAACTTATTCTTTTACCGGAGAGCCAATGTTTGAATTTTCTTTAGTCAGGCAGTTTCCTAATGGCGAGGATGAGTATTGTCAAATTCATGTGGATGTGCTATATATTCCGACAGAGGATAATATGATTTTTGAACAGACTGTATGGAATGAAGATATCGAAGAAAACATTTTTGACTATATTAAAAAATCACCGGAATATGATTGCTGTAAGAAAAAAGCATTTAGTAAAGTAGAGATATATTCAGATGAAACCTAAGGCGAAAATTCACATTTGTCGGGCATACACATTAATTTGTAAGCCACAATTAAATAACTACCCATGGAGCAGTCAAAAGATTGCTCAGGTATCGCAGAACTGATAGGAATGCCTTTGCAGACTTTCTATGACCGGATGTCCAATCCAAGCAAGTGGCGTATTGATGAATTGCTTCGTGTATGCAAGCGCTGTAATGTTACTCTTGGCTGGCTGGTGGAAAAGCATAGCATAGTAGCATAGCTGCACAAAAAGAAAAAGAGCCACTCCATAATCGGGGCGGCTCTCTTATATTTCAGGCGTTTCGGCGTGCTGTATTTGTGCTGTATCAGCCCTATAAAAGGGCGTTTTTTGTCCCGAAAAGCCGGGATAATTCACATGTGGGCATAATAGCATTGCATAAAGAAAATGGCTTAACACTGCGTTTCCGCCTTGTTAAGCCGTCTTTGTTTTGGTGCAGGTGACGGGACTTGAACCCACATGACCTTGCGATCACTAGCACCTGAAGCTAGCGCGTCTGCCAATTCCGCCACACCTGCGTATTGATCGTTCCTGATATTACTCGCCAGAAACACCGGAAGTAAGCTCCCGGAAAAACCGAGGCGGTTTTACCCGCTTTTTTTATCTGCGATCGCTCTATTTTCAACATCCCGTTGCTCATCAGCAACGTATATATTTTATCACATTCTATCCATTTTGTCAAGTGCTTTTTGAAAAAAAGCAAAAATATTTTCAGAAACTTGACGAAAACCGCCATGTACTGTATAATTAAAGTATCATCAAACGCAGGAGGAACCATCAGATGAGGGTCGAAAAAAGCACTGAAGCCAGGAACAAACAGCGGCTCACGCCCCGCCGCGTGCTGAAAGCTGCGTGGATTTTCATTCCGCTGATTCTGGCGGCGGCTATGTACTTCCTGCTGCCGATGTTTCCGGAATTCACGGATTACGCGGTGTCGCGCGGGCTTTTCAAGGCGTTCACCGTGCCGGTGGGATTCGTGACATCGCTTATCCCGCTGTCGCTCACCGAAATCTGCGCGGTGCTTGCTGTTCCGGCGGTAATTGCGCTTGTCGTTATATTCGCAGTCAGAATGAAAAGGAGCAGCTCCCGGAAGCGCACCGCCCTGAAAGCCGGAAGGTTCCTTGCGGGATTCCTGTCGTTCGCGGCGTTCATCTACATGACCGCCCACGGCGCGAACTACTACCGCCTGAGCCTTGAAAGCCTCATGGAGCTTGACGCCTCCCCTAAGCCGGCGGAGTTCCTCCTTGCAGTCTGCAAGGATCTGGCTGCCCATGCCGCACAGGAGCGCGAGTACCTCGCCGAGGACGAAAACGGCTGCGTGCAGTTCACCGAGGATATCTACACCGAGCTTTCCCGCACCGGAAGCGGCTACGAAGCCCTGACTGAGGAATATCCGTTCCTCTGGACGAGCATAGGCAGGCAGAAGCCGGTGCAGCTCTCCTACTACTGGAGCTACACCGGGATAACCGGAATGTACTTCCCGTTTCTCGCGGAATGCAACGTGAACATCGAGCAGCCAGACCTTTCCATACCCTTCACGGCCAGCCATGAGAGCGCGCATTCCCGCGGGATAGCCTTCGAGAACGAGTGCAACTTCCTGGCGTATCTCTCCTGCATAAACAGCGAATATCCGGAATTCCGATACTCCGGCTATATGAACGCGTTCAAGTTCTGTTCGAATTCACTGTACGCCTGCGACAAGGACATGTGGCGCGAAGCCTACGAATGCACCACCGACGGCATGCGCCGGGACTTCACCGCCGAAAACGAGTACATCGACAGCTTCAAGGGCGAGGTCCAGACGGCCTCCGCTGCGGTGAACGACGGATTCATCAAGGCGCAGGGCGTATCAGACGGCACGCGGAGCTACGGACGGGTCACAGACCTGATACTGGCACACTATTACAAGGCTCTGACGGAGGGAACATGAGAGAACTCAAACTGATGGTCCCTGCGGAATTCGACGGCGCGGAGGCTCAGACATTCTTAAAGTCCCGGGGATTCTCCCGCCGGGCGCTTATCCGCCTGAAACAGACCGGAGGTCTGACCCGGGGAGGCGCGCTCCTGCGGACGGTGGACGAGGTACATTGCGGCGAGGAGCTGTGCGTGCGGCTCTCAGACGACGCCGAAAGCGCCGAGCCGAATCCGGAGCTGAACGCCCCGGTGATCTACGAGGACGAGGACGTCGCAGTGTTCGACAAGCCGCCGCACATGCCGGTGCACCCCTCAATACGCCACCGCGGGGACACCCTCGCGAACCTGTTCGCGGCGCTGTATCCGGGACTTCCGTTCAGACCGATAAACCGGCTGGACCGCAACACGAGCGGGCTCTGCGTGTGCGCAAAGAATCAATACGCTGCCTCGGCGCTCTCCGGGTCGCTTTCCAAGGTGTATTTCGCAGTTACCTGCGGCACTCCGCCGGGGGATACCGTGGACGCTCCGATAGGCAGAGCCGGGGACAGCATAATCACGCGGTGCGTTACTCCGGAGGGTCAGCGTGCGGTCACGCATTTTGAGCGCGTCGGCGGGAACGATTCCCACGCGCTTCTGAAGGTCGCACTGGAGACCGGGCGTACGCACCAGATACGCGTACATATGGCGTACATCGGATTTCCGCTGTGCGGGGACGAAATGTACGGCGGGGACATGTCCGGGATAAAGCGGCATGCGCTCCACTGCGGCGAGGTGATCTTCACCCAGCCGGTCACAAAGGAAATCATCAGGCTGACTTCTCCGCTTCCGGCGGATATGTCTGAACTAATAAAGTGAGGTATACATATGATCAAAGCGGTTATTTTCGACATGGACGGGCTTATCCTGGACACGGAGAAGCTCCTTGTGAAATACTGGTGCCAGGCGGCGAATGAAGCGGGATTCCCCATGCAGAGGGAACACGCGCTGAATATCCGCTCGCTTGCACGGAAGTTCGCGATACCCTATTTACAGGGCATATTCGGCGAGGAGTTCGACTATGTGAAGATACGCTCCCGCCGCATGGAGCTTATGAAACAGCACATTTCCGAGCACGGGCTTGAGACTAAGCCGGGAATCGCCGAGCTGCTGGATTATCTCGACAGTAAGGGTATACCCGCCGCGATAGCCACGGCGACGGATATCCAGCGCACCGAGGACTACCTCGGGCAGGTGGGACTGCTGGGGAGATTCAGCAGGATAGTCTGTGCGGCGATGGTGGAAAACGGCAAGCCCAAGCCGGATATCTACCTTTACGCGGCGGAGCAGCTCGGGCTTCCGGCAGGCGGGTGCATGGCGCTGGAGGATTCCCCGAACGGCGTCCGGAGCGCTTCCGACGCGGGCTGCGTGACCGTGATGGTCCCCGACCTCACCCAGCCGGACGAGGAGATGTATTCGCGGATATTCGCAAAGGCGGATTCCCTTGCGGACGTTCCGGAGATAATCGAGAGGATCAATTCGTAATAAGAACGGGAGCATTTCCGCCAGATAAAAACAAAAAGCAGTCAATTGAAATTCACATTGGCTGCTTTTGGATTAATATGTGTGATTTTTGTCATTAACAGACGCGGCTCTGTTAATATAAAACCAAAACCGCATAAACGTGAAGTTCATGCGGTTTGATTGGTGGGAGCTGGTGGATTCGAACCACCGAAGCAAACGCAGCAGATTTACAGTCTGTCCCCTTTGGCCACTCGGGAAAGCTCCCATATTCAATTGTAAGTTCCATTAAAAAATGGAGCTGGTGGACGGATTCGAACCCCCGACCTGCTGATTACAAATCAGCTGCTCTACCAGCTGAGCTACACCAGCGTAAAGCGTTATCAGTTCTATTACTTCGTATCCCTGACGACTTGTATATTATATCACATTATTTCTGATTTGTCAACACTTTTTTCAAAAAAATTTGATTATTTTTTAAAAACCAGAAATTCCGCACTGTAATGCGCTCCGCGGCGTATCTCAGCCGCAGGGCGCACCGTACAGAATATGAAGGTTTGTAGATATCTGGAATTATTCCTGGGATGTTATCTCCTTGTAGAACGTGGAGAAATCCTTGCGCTTATCCTTTGTGAACTGGATAGCGGTGCGGGGGTGCTGATTGAGCATGCCGGTGAGGAGGTACTGCATATCGTAGCCCCAGACAACGCCATCTTCCTTGAGCTTTGTCATATGCTTCTCGATGAACTGAACAGCGGGGTACAGGTTGTACTTCGGGTTCTTGAGGAAACCGAGGAGCAGCTCCATTGCGCAGTTTCCGGCGCCTCTGCCCATCTCGGAGTATGTACCGTCGAGCCAGTCAACGCCGTCGCCCACCGCCTCGACCGTATTTGCAAACGCGAGCTGCTGGTTGTTGTGCGCGTGTATTCCGAGCTTCTTGCCGTACTTTGCAGCGTACTCCCCGTAGAGCGCCGCGAAACGCGCTATCTGCTCCGGGAACAGCGCGCCGAAGCTGTCTACGATGTAAATAACGTTCACCGGCGACTTCCCGAGCAGGTCGAGCGCAACGCGGATATCCGCCTCCTGCGCATTGGAGATAGCCATTATATTACAGGTAACTTCGTAGCCCTTTGCAACGGCGTCCTCGATAACGTCGACAGCGGACGGAATCTGGTTGATATATGTGGCAACGCGGATAACGTCGACCGGGCTTTCAGCGCGGGGCTTGATGTCCTGCTTGTAGTTGCATCTGCCAACATCCGCCATTACGGCGATCTTGAGATCGGTGTTGTTGTCGCCTACTACCGCGCGGATATCCTCGTCGTCGCAGAACTTCCACTTGCCGAAATCCTTTACGTCGAACATCTCCTTATCAGCCTTATAGCCGAACTCCATAACGTCCACGCCCGCCTTGATGTTGGTCTGATACAGATCCTTTACGAACTCGTCCGTGAAACGGAAATTATTCACCAGACCTCCGTCGCGCAGGGTCGCGTCAACTATCTTTATATCAGGTCTGTAATCCATCAGCTTTACTACTTCTTTCATGACTATTGTCCTTTCATCTTTTCATTTGCTTTAGCACTTTTATGCTTTTATGCTTTTTATCTCTAAAGCATTCAATGATGATATTATACACCTCTTATTCCGATTTGTCAAGGGGGACAGCGAAATTTTTTCAGGGAACCTCTAAAAATCGGTTTGAAAAGGGAAAATGGGTAGAGTGCGCCGAATGCGATGAAAGCCGACGAAGTAAGGCTGTATGCCTTACGAGGAGGTTTGAAGAAGCAGTCGGTGTGCTATACACATTTTCACTCAAACAAGGTTTTTAGAGGTGACCTTCAGAATATTCTGCGGCTGAAACACAAATGAGGCCGAATTACTCAGCCTCATTTGCAACAGTCGAAAATCCATAAACTTGTGCGCAAAGCTTTAAGCCTCATTCACAAACTCATTACTCCGCGTAGTCGGTGTCGATCCCTGCCTTGACCAGCTCGTTCTGCTCCGCTTCAAGCGCCAGTACCTGCTGGCGCTGTATATCCTCGTGCACGGACAGCATCGGCTCAACGTCCATGCGGCGCACGTGGCGGTCTATGTAGTTCTTCGTGCACTTGTAGACCATCGGCGACAGCACCAGAACGCCTATCAGGTTCGGGATCATCATCATTCCGTTGAACGTATCGGAAAGCTCCCAGGCGAGGTTCTCGCCCATTGTCGCGCCGCCGAATATAGCCAGAACGAAAACGATCTTGTAGAACAGCGTGGCTTTTGTCCCGAAAAGGTACTCGAACGCCTTGGTGCCGTAGTGGCTCCAGCCGAGGGAAGTGGAGAACGCGAACAGCAGCAGCGCGATTGCAACGAAATAACGTCCGAATTCGCCGAAGTTCGCCTGGAACGCAACGCCCACTATGGAGCCAGTCTGGTTCTCAAGGTACGCGAACTCCTCCGCGAGCCTGCCCGTCTGGAGGTCGAACAGACCGGAAGAAAGGATCGTGAACGCAGTCAGCGAGCAGACAACGATAGTGTCGGTGAACACGCTGAAGATTCCCCACATTCCCTGGCTGACCGGTTCCTTGACGTTGGAGTTGCAGTGCACCATTACCGAGGAGCCGAGACCCGCTTCGTTAGAGAACACGCCGCGCTTCATGCCCATCTCTATCGCCATCTTGACGCCCTGACCCACCAGACCGCCGACGACAGCCTCCATGCCGAACGCGCTCCTGAAAATAGAGGAGAACACCGCGCCGAACTGGTCGATATGCATAACGCAGACGCCGACAGTTCCCAACAGGTAGACGATCACCATTATCGGAACGATCTTCTCTGTAACCAGCGCGATCCGCTTGATACCGCCGATAACAACGAGAGCCGCAATGATCATCAGCACGATGCCGGTGATCCAGTTCGGGATGCCGAATGTGCTGTTCATGTTGGTGGATATGGTGTTGATCTGGGTCATGTTGCCGATTCCGAAGGAAGCGAACAGGCAGAATACGCAGAACAGCACGGCAAGCACGGAGCCTAAAACCCTGCAGTGCTTCTTTGCACCGAGACCGTACTTGAGGTAGTACATCGCGCCGCCGCTCCACTCGCCTTCCCTGTTCTTGACGCGGTAGAGAATACCCAGCACGTTCTCTGCGAAGTTGGTCATCATTCCGAAGAACGCCATGATCCACATCCAGAACACCGCGCCGGGACCTCCGGTGACGATTGCGGAAGCCACGCCCGCAATATTACCGGTCCCGACCGTTGAGGCGAGCGCCGCGCATACGCTCTGGAACTGGGATATCTGCTTATCCTTTGTGTGCGCCGTGACCTTTCTGTCCTTGAATACCGCGCCGATGGTGCATCTGAACCACCTTCCGATGTGCGATATCTGGAAGAATTTCGTAAGCACCGACATCAGCACTCCGACGAACAGCAGCAGGATAAGAGCCGGCCAGCCCCATACGACGCCGCTGACCGCGTCGTTTACAGTCTTTACGACTCCGAGGAAGCCGCCGTCATCTGCCGCAGTCTCCGCCGCAGAAATAAGTAACAGATCCATAAATAAAAAACTCCTGTATAAATTTCGTCAATAATATCTATTATACACTATATAGAGTAAAAAATCAAACCCTCCCCGCATGGCAATTTGCACAAAATTTCATGTGAAACATTACATTTCCAGATAAAAACACCGCTTTTGTATCGTCAGATTGTAAATATAACTAAAAAAAATAGTAATATCGCACAAAATCATCAGTCTGTTGTTGCAAATAACACGCGATTTATGATATACTTATTTAAAATAGTCATAGTATGCCTGTTTGAACCAAACAGGACAAAGGAGAAATCGCCTTGAAAAAATCCCGTCCTTTGATCGGAATAATCGCCGCTGAAGCGGAATATGTATTCTTCTCAAACGCGCTGAACACAATTCAGAAAGAGCTTTTTGCCGCCAACATGGACGCCGCGGTATTCTCGTCCCTGATGATGTCCGGCAACGCTGAAATCGACGCGGCTGAAAACTCCGTATACGACCTTGTGGACTTTGACCTCCTAGACGGCATTATCATATTCTCCTCCAGCATTAACGACGTTACCTCGCGGGAACGCCTTATCGCACGCATAAAAAGCGATTTCAAGGGTCCTGTCGTTTCGTTCGACAGCCAGGTGGACGGCTTCGCCAACTGCATTTACAACTACGAACCAGTAGCCGACATGATGGTCAGCCACATCATGGATCACCACGGCTGCAAGGTCATCGACTTCGTGGGCGGACCGAAGGACGAATTCCACGACTCCATCGAGCGCTACTTCGTGAAGGCCATGAAAAAGCGCGGCTATGATATCCCAAAAGAACGCATACACCACGGAATCGACTGGGTTTACGACTTTTCCGGCATTGCCGGCGAGATAATCAGCAACGGCATGCCGGAAGCGATAATGTGCTGCTCCGACCTTACCGCAGTACAGCTCATCGAATCGCTGTCGAACCGCGGCGTAAATATCCCGGACGACGTGCTGATCACCGGCTTCAATCAGAAGGAGCCGTACGGCGCGAATTATCTTAACATCACCTCCGCGCTGCGCGACCCTGTTACTCTTGCGAAAAACGCCGCGCACTACATAATCGCGAAAGTCACCGGCGGGGTATACCAGGCGCATTCCGACGACAACTGCGCACAGTTCCGCGTCGGAATGACCTGCGGCTGCTGCCCCCCCAACCTCGGAGGGCTGTGCCATGCCTTCGCTGCTGAAATGACCAGCCTGCAGGGCAACGAAATGGATTCCTACTACAACTTCATGTCAGAGGAGCTCATCGGCGCGGATACGTTCTACGACTACCTCTGGAAGGTGGACTGGTACACGCATTTTCTCGGGGATTTCACCGGATTCTGGCTTTGTCTCAATAACCAGGTAATGCACAACGAAGCCCCCGAACTGGGCTTCACCGACCGGATCAACCTCGCGTACAAGCGCACCTCCGCAGGAAGCACCGTCGACCTCATGGCGAAGTTCCCGCGCGATATGCTGCTTCCCGAGATTTTCGAGGAGCGCAGCCGCCCGTCGGCGTTCATCTTCACGACCCTCCACTTCATTGGAGTTAACTACGGCTACGTCGTGCTTTCTTACGGCGAGAGCGGAAAGGTCTACAGCCGGAATTACGTCAAGTGGCTCAGGACAATAAGCTGCGCCCTTGAGAAGCAGCGCCGGCACATTCTCTACAACGACGCCGTTACCGACGCGCAGGTGCGCGATTCCCTCACAGGTCTGCTGAATATGCGCGGCTACGTCCGCATCATGACGGAGCGCTGCGGCAAGTTCAACGACCCGAAGAAGCTGCTGCGCATAATCTCCATCGACGTTGAGAATCTCCGCGGCATAAACGACACCTACGGCTACGCGGAGGGCGACAAGGTGCTTCAGGCCCTCGGCGTTGCGCTTTCCGGCGCTGCCGGAGAAAACGACATCGTAGTAAGAGTAAGCGGCGACGAGTTCTTCATTGCCGGAGTTATCGACGAAGGCTCCTTCGACGATGTTCCGTCGAGGCTCAGCAGCGTTGTGGACTCCATAAACCACCACAACCAGGAATATGGCGTGAATATCTACACCGCGTCGATCTCCGCGCCTCTCACAGACCGCTCCGTGCTCGACAAGCTGCCCTACGAGGCGGCGTACCAGCGCACCCTCACCAAGGATAACCACACCAAAATGCACAAGACCGCGGACGTTTCCGCCGAGACTTTCGACCCGGAGGAGCGCCAGCAGGTCGTACGGCTGCTTAACGAGAACCTGTTCTCATATAATTTCCAGCCAATCGTCAGCGCGAAGGACGGAAGCGTTTTCGCGTACGAGGCGCTCATGCGGTCCGGCGAAGAATTCCGGCTGTCTCCGCTCACGATACTCAGCCATGCCGAGGCTCTCGACAGACTCCAGGACGTGGAGAAGTGCACGATGTTCAATACTCTGCGCTTCGCAAAGGAAAACCAGCGCCTGCTTGCGGGGAAGCTCCTGTTTATCAACAGTATACCGGCATGCACGCTTCCGGACGCCGATTTTGAGCAGCTATATCAGCTTTACGGCGATATCATGCAGAATATCGTCGTGGAGTTCACCGAGCAGACCGAGGCAAGCTCCAGCCAGTTAAAGACGCTGCTTGAGCGCAGCCAGCGCTGCGGATTCAAGGTCGCGATAGACGATTACGGAACGGGATATTCCAACATCAGCAACCTGCTGACATTCATGCCCAACGTCGTGAAGATAGACCGCAGCCTTATCATGAATATCCACAAGGATAAGCGCAAGAAGCACTTCACGCGCAACATCATCGACTACGCCCACGACAACAACTTCATGGCTCTCGCCGAGGGCGTGGAGCTCACCGAGGAGCTTCAGACCGTTATCGGCATGGGCGTCGACCTTATCCAGGGCTACTATACCGCGAAGCCCTCTGCGGATATCGTTCAGGAGATAAATCCGGACATCGCGGAGGAGATACAGGAATACAACCGCCAGTCCGAGAACCGCCGCACCCGCAAGACCTACTTCACCGGCGACGAGCGCGAGATATCCCTCATGGCGCTTGACCTGGACAACTACACGGATATCATCGTCAACAAGATGGAGTACACCCTGACCGGAAACAAGAACTACACCTCCGAAATGGCAATACGCGCCAAGGACAACATCGACTGCCGCCTGAACCTCGTAGACATCAATGTGCATAACGAGAACGCGGGCGCTTCGATAACGGTGGGTCAGAACAGCACCATGACGCTGAACATCATCGGCACGGCAACGCTGACCGGCGGGATTTACGTCCCGGCTGGCTCCACGCTGAAAATAATCGGCGACGGCACGCTCAGGATAAACTCCGCAAGCAGCCAGACCTACGCCATCGGCTCCGGCTTTACAATGCCGTACGGCAATATCGACATCTGCATGAACGGCGGTCTTTATATCCACCTTGACGGCGAAAAGAGCGTGGCGATAGGCGGCAGAACCAACGACGGCAGCTCATATATCAGGATACGCTGCAAGGAACTCGTCATCGAGCAGATGGGCAAGAAAACCCTCGGCATAGGCAGCCTGCTCTCCGGCGCAGACGTGGATATAGACGACTCCCGCGTGTTCATCGAGCACCATTCAAAAGCCGGGCTTGGCATTGGAAGCTTCAGCGACCCGTGCAGAGTAAGCATCAAAAACGGCTGCGCTGACTTCAAGATGTCCGGCGATAAGGTAGGAGGTATCGCGTCGTTCAACTCCTGCGGCGGCAGCATCCAAATGTCTGACGTGCGCATCTCCACCGAGTTCAAGGCGAAGGAGATACTAGGTATCGGCGCCGATAAGAACTTCGGCGAGATCATAATGAACGACTGCACGTTCGATTCCCTTATCGAGGGCGCGGAATCAGTCGCGTTTGGCTCCGCCGACTGCGAGGGCACTCTCACGATGTCCATGTGCAGCGGTACTATCACGGTGCGCTCCGGAATCAAGACCCTGCTCGGAGTCAAGCCTGAGAATCTTATTTCGGATCACTGCATAGGTCTGAAGTTTGTCGAGGATCCGTAAAAACATATTGTAATTCGGCTGTCAATAAAGTCAATTCCGGCACGGCAAACCGCTTTCTCAATATAGGAGAATGGGTAAATAATATGCTCTTCCGCACAGTTACTTTGCGCGGAAGCGCTTTTATTTCAGAGAGTTTAACGTCTGCGCGGGTATGCCAACTTCGGGTCTGCCCCTATGGCGGTTCACGCCGCCTCCGCCAGAGGAGCAGACGCCCGCTTCGCTACGATGCTCCGACGCTCTGACGCTCCGAATTGACGGCTCCTGAAAGTTTACCCCGCACAAATCTATTCTCCGCACAAAAAAAGACCGCTCTCCCGAGCGGTCTTTCTTATTACTCAGATCAGATGAACGCGTAATTTGACTTACCGTTCTTCTTAACGGAATACATCGCGTCATCAGCCTTACCGATGATATACTCAACACGGGTGTTGTAGTCGTCCTTTATCATCGAAATACCGATGGACACGCTCACGGTCAGGTGAACTCCGTCGCACTCGAAGCCTTCTTCGAGCTTGGAGATGATATCCTGCGCAGCCCTTGTCGGGTCGTTTATCTCCGCGTTGCGAATGCATGCGATGAACTCGTCGCCGCCGTAACGTCCTGCGAAGCCGAACTCGTTCACAGTGCCCTTTATGGTGCGTGCAACAAACTTCAGCACCTGGTCGCCGGTCGCGTGGCTGTACTGGTCGTTGTAGTGCTTGAAGTCGTCTACGTCGATGAACAGAACCGCCATCTCGGATTTACGCGCTTCGGAAAGGGTGATCTCGTTGTCGATCTGGCTCTCGATGGTCTCACGGTTGTAAAGCTCGGTGAGGGCGTCGAAGCTTGCACGGGTCGTGAGCTGCTGCTCGCTCTTCTTCGCACGGTCGATATCCAGGATAACGCCGACGATCTTCAGCGGGTTGCCTTCCTTGTCGCGGAGGGTCGCAGTTCTGATAAGAACCCAGATGTAGTCGCCGTAGATGTTCTTCATACGGTACTCGTTGTGCTTGAACTCCTCGCCTCTGCCCAGAGCCTCGAGGTCCTGCTTGTAGCGTTCTGCGTCCTCCTCGTGGAGCTTAGCCTTTAACAGGAAGCTGTCACCGAAGTGGTCGGACGGAGCACGGTAGCTGAACTTCTTGTTGAAGTTGTTGGAGAAGAACACTTCGTTGGTTTTGAAATTCCACTCGAAGATGATGTTATCGGACATCTCCGTAATGGTGCGATATCTGTCCTCGCTGACAACGATCTCGTCAAGCAGGTTGTTGAACGCACGGGACATCTGTCCGTACTCGTTGTTGCTGACCTCGTTCGGGATACGCGCCTCGTGGTCGCCGCGGCGTACCTTTACAAGGGTCTCCTCGATGGTCTTGAGCGGTCTTGTTACAAGAATGGATACGACGACAGCGCCTGCAATTGCAACAATGGAGATAAGTACGCATGCCACAACTATGCCGTTGCCCGCGGGCAGCGAGAAGGAATTTGCATTGCCGTTCACAGGGCAGCTTGCGATCGCGATAAGTCCGTTTTCGCCGCCGACCTTGACCATTGCGGCGTACCACTTATCAGAGGAACCGTTTGCCGGAGAGTACTCGATTATCTCAGGCTCCGCGCCGTCAGTCAGGCTGTCGATCCTGCTCTTGAAAACATCGGAGGGGTACTCGTAATAAAGGTTTACCTTGAAGTTATCAACGATATTATAATTGTGATTGGGGGAAGAATCCGCAACAGTCACAGAACCGTTGTAGAACGTGCTTCCGCCGGACGCGCTGTAAAAGAAGCCCTTGCCGGACAGCTTGTAGCTGATAAGCAGGGTCGCGCCGCCCTGATGCTTCTTGTAGAACATCGTGGGGTTGGTTCCGCCGCCGGTGGCCTCGGGATTGATTATCGCATTGTAGTAGAGAGCGCCGTCTGCGTAGCTGTCATACGCGCTGAAATTGTCGATGACCTGACCGATCTTTCCGGTGCTTCCGCAGAAGATCTTGCCGTCCTTGTCCACCAGAGAGATGGAATCTATCTCAGGATTCTCGTTTGCAAACTGCACAAGGTAATTTCCGACATAATCCGTGGTTTTCTGGCTCTTGATCACGTCCTGTACCTCGGTGTTCTTCAGAATGGTCTCCGCCTGCTTATCCACCGTGTCGAGGTAGGTCTGCAGCGTGTAGCGCTCGTTCTCTGCCACCTCGAGTAAAGTATCTCTGAACTGCTTGTCGCCGTCAGAAGAAAGCAATGTGTTTGCGAACACCGTGTAGATCACCATCGGCAGTATCGCGAACAGCATGGCGCTGATCATCAGCATGGTTCTGATCTTCATATATACTCCCCGTTTCTGTTCTGCAAGAGCAGATTATTTCCGCATTCAGCCGTGCGACAGACACAGCTATTTAGTATCAGTATAACACAAAAACTCGTTTCTGTAAACACTTTGACAATAATAATTTATCATTGTCCGGCATTTTTATTAAACCTGCACAAATCGCCCGAAATTATTTTGTTCACAATATGGAGAGATAAAAAAACTATTGCTTATATTTCAAAAATGTGGTATAATGTTTATAATAATGTGATACGTGCGGACGTATTCCGGAGGGTAGAACTATGGAAAATGTTGTATTAAAGGCGAACCGGTATCGAATAGTAGACAACAGCGCATTCGAAATGCCGCTCCCGCTGAAATTCACTGTGTGGAAGTGCGAAGCGCCGATATGCGAATATCTCGTTTCAGAGGACGAGGAGGTATCCTATACCATCATCACCCGCTTCAAGGAGCTGATGATAACAACGATACACCGTCCCCTCGACATTTCGGACATTTACTACTTGTTCTCGTGTCGTGTTTTCCAGGACAAGACGCCCTATACATACCCTATCCTCGACAGAATGGGAATTGAAAAATACAACGTCTACAACATACTCAGGCGTACCCACGGAATCACTCCCTACGACGACTACTGGATAAGATTCGACGGCGAGACCACAACTTTCGAGCAGGCGTGCGGCGAGTTCGACAAATACCTCATCGCGCCGGAAGCACAGCCGGTTCCGATGATATCCTACCCCAGCGGGGAATACCGCCCGGGACGTTCCACGCGTCCGCCAAAGCAGCCGGAAGCGGACGTGAGCAGCATTCTGAATCAGCATAAGGTGGACGTCGCAAGCATTATGGAGGAGTCCAAAACCCCGGAGGCTATCGCTCCCGAAACCTCCTATGCGCCCGCTCACGAGGTGGAGAACAACAAGATGTCGCAGGACGACATCGAAGCGCTGCTCCGCTCGGCAGGCATAAGCGACTCCCCCGCTCCCGAACCGGTTTCGGACATACAGGTCGACCCGGCAACCCGCTCCCAGGAGGAGTCCTCCGGCGGCGTAATGTCGCAGGACGAAGTGCAGAGAATGCTCGACGAAATGAACATGTCCGGCGGCAGTGAAAAGCCTGCGGAACCTGCCGAACCTGCCGAACCTGCCGAACCCGTCGAAACTCCGACCGAAGAAATCATCGAACCTGCGGAGCCTTCCGGAGGCAAAATGTCCCAGGACGACATAGAGAAACTGCTCGCGGCGGCACTCGGCGGCAATGATGATTCCGATTCTGATGAACCCGAGATAGTCGAGAACAACGCTCCGGAAGCTCCGGTAAACGACGAGCCTGCGCCTGCTGAATCCCCCGCGCCTTCCGGCGGTAAGATGTCCCAGGAGGACATTGAGAAGCTGCTTGCAGCTAACGCGCCCGCTGAACCTTCCGAACCTGCTGCTCCCGCTCCCGAACCTGCGCCTGCTGAATCCTCCGCGCCATCCGGCGGCAAGATGTCCCAGGCTGACATAGAGGCGCTCCTGAATAGTATGCAGGACGAAGCAAACAAGTAATATTTCATAATAATTTCACACGAACATTATCAAATTTATCACATTTGCTGATATAATATTATTGTACGCTTGTGAAAGGATACGCAATGAAAGAAAAACAGAAAACATTCGAGCTTGAGCCTGTACAGCAGCTTCTCCCTGCGGACGCACAGCAGCGCGTTATGGACCAGCTCTACCAGTTCATGGAGCTTGAGCATCTCTACGAGTCCGCGATCCGCGAGGTAAAGACCAAGCTTGAGATACTCGACAGCGAATTCAAGACGAAATACGACCACAACCCGATACATCACCTTGAGGACCGCGTGAAATCCCCGCAGAGCATTCTTGAGAAGCTCAACCGCAAGGGAATACCGTTCAGCTGCGATAACGCAAAGCGCGAGCTGAACGACATCGCAGGCGTCCGCGTAGTGTGCAACTACATCGACGATATCTACACTGTGGCAGACCTCCTGACCGCGCAGGACGACGTGAAGCTCATCAAGCGCAAGGACTACATACAGAACCCCAAGCCAAACGGCTACCGCAGTCTGCACCTGGTTATCGAGACTCCGGTGTACCTCTCCGAAAAAAAGGAGCTTGTCCACGTGGAGGTTCAGATACGCACCATCGCAATGAACTTCTGGGCGACCCTGGAGCACGACCTCAAATACAAGACCGACAGCGTGGTGTCAGCTGACCTTGCGCAGCAGCTCAAGGACTGCGCGGAGACCATTGCCTCCACCGACCAGCAGATGCAGGACATCTACAAGGCGCTTCACAATATTGATTAACAATATAAACTCCCTGCTTCGGCAGGGAGTTTTTTTACATACCCAACCGAATTTTCATTGACAAATGAAAACAAACGATGTATAATGTTGGTAACATTAAATCAATGGAGGTAGGTAATATGAAATTCAAGCGATTAACGGCCGCGGTACTTGCGGTTTTCCTGGCAGCGGCTTCAGCGATGGAAACTTTCGCAGAAGAGCAGGCGGAGCCGTCCGGAGCTGTTCCAGCAGAGAATACCGCAGAAGCCGCCCTGACGCTTCCGGACGACCTTGACTTCTCACAGCCCGGCGTGACGGTCAGGACGGGAGTGATTCCGGACTGCACCAGCATAATTTTCACCGTTCCAAAGGAAAAGTACGACCTTTATCAGCAGGCTTACGCCGAAACCGGAAGAGCCGGAATCGGTTTCAATGTGGAGTTTGACGATTACTATCTTAGCGAGTGGGACGACGCGTTCGGCACGTCGGCGACGTTCGGATTCTTCGGCGGCGACGGAGCCAACGGAGATATAATCGAGTGCGACTGCACTACCGACGATTCGTTTGACATATGGACAGGCACAACTGAAAACGGCGATGTTGTCGGCATGCTTTACGGCGAGAGCAGCGAGTGGGTATTCGAGCAGGCTGCCAAGAGCGTAACCTGTCAGTTCAGGTATAACATTCTCAGTGCCGGTACACTTGTAGACGGAAGCTACGAATATTCCACGCTGGTTCTTAGACCGGGCGAGGAGCACGATATAAGCGGCTGCAAGTTCAAGGCGCTCCCCACTGTGACCTACACCGGAATGCCGTTCACACCCGTCATAGAGGCAGAATACGAGGACCGTACGCTCAACGAGGGCTACGACTACACGGTAGATTATCAGGACGCTGTAACACCTGGCATAGCGTCTGTGCGCATAACCGGAATAAACAGCTTCAAAGGCACAAAGACGCTGAAATTCAAGATACTTCCGCCGAAATCCACGTTAAAGGGACGTAAGGTCAAAAATGAAAACCGCGCCACGCTTACATGGTCAAGGCCAGGCGGTATATACCCCAATTATGAGGTACAGGCGGCTGAGGGCAAGGGTAAATTCACAAAGCTTGCGGACATTCAGAACCACAAGCTGAGCCTGAAGGTTAAATGGACTTCCAAATCCGGGTGCAGGTTCAGGATACGCCCGTACATTTCCATCGGAGGAAAGCGGATATACGGAAAGTGGTCAAATGTTGTCAGACTGAAATAACATAAAAAATCCCCCGCTCATACGAACGGGGGATAAATTCTATCTTGAATTAAAGCTCGATTACAACGTCGTTCTCAGCCTTGAGGATAGAGTCGAGGATAAGCTTGCCCTCGATCTTCTCGCCGTTGACTGTAACGGACTTCACGCCGTGCTCGGAACCGTTCGGGTTCTTTACGGTAACGTGGAGCTTCTTTCCGCGGAAGGTCTTTTCCATGGTGTATTCCTTCCACTCGGAGGGGATAGACGGGTCGATCACCAGACCCTTGGTCTCGGGGTTCAGACCGAGGATACCCTCAGTTGTACCAACCATAACGGTGGAAGCGGTACCGGTCAGCCAATGAACGTGTGCGCGGCCTGCGAACGGGCTGTCCTTGCCCTCAACGAACTGACCGTATACGTACGGCTCGAGCACTCTGTGCTCTGCGTTGTCGTTGTAGGTAGCGGGAGCCGCCTCAGTCCAGTACTGGTAAGCGCGGTTGCCGTGACCCAGCTTGGATTCAGCCAGTATCAGCCAGCCCTGCGGCTGGGAGAAGATACCTGCGTTCTCCTTGGTACACTTGTTGAAGCACTGCATGAGCGCTCCGGGGAAGCCGTGCTTTACGTAAGGCGGGTACATTACCATTGCGCCGTACGGAGTGTTCAGCTCGCGGTAAACGCTGTCCATAGCCTTCTCCTGCTGCTCCTTTGTTCCGAAGCCGGAGATTACGGACCAGCTCTGCGGGTTGAGCCACATGGAAGCCTCAGGATCAGTGCGCTGACCGATGATGGCGCCGTCCTCCTTGTAGCCGCGGATCCATCTGTCCTCGTTCCAGCAGGCGGAGAGGATAGTATCGAGCTTAGCGCCGATCTCGTCCAGGTACTTGATGTAGTCTGTATCGTTCTTCTCAACTGCGTAGGTGCGCAGGATCTTGATAGCGTATACGAGCTGGAATGCAACGAAGGTGGACTCGCCCTGCTTGCCGAGACGGAGGCAGTCGTTCCAGTCAGCGTGCAGACCTGCGGGCATGCCGTGGTTGCCGAGGTGGTTCATGGAGAAGTCGATCGCTCTCTTGAGGTGGTCGTAAACGGTGCCCTTCTCGCCGTCGTTAGCGTAGAGGATCTCCTCGTCGAGGAACACGGAATCGCCGCTCTCGGAGATGTACTTGTAAACGGTCGGGAACAGCCACAGAGCGTCGTCTGCACGGTAGCTGGGGTGACCAGTCTGCTTCGCGTATACGGAGTTCTCGTCGTTCTCGTCGGGGTGGTTCTCCTGACCCGCCTTGTGGTCGTACTTAACGAGGGGCAGACCTGCGCCGTTAGTTACCTGCGCGGACAGCATGAACACGATCTGCTTCTTTGCCATCTCAGGCGCAAGGTGAATGATACCCTGGATATCCTGAACGGTATCGCGGTAGCCGAAGCCGTTTCTCAGGCCGCAGTACTGGAAGGAAGCCGCTCTGGACCAGATGAAGGTGATGAAGCAGTTGTATGCGTTCCAGGTGTTGACCATGTTGTTGAAGTTCTTGTCGGGGGTGTTTACCTGGAGGTTGTCCAGCTTGCTGTGCCAGTAGTTCTTGAGCTGTGCAAGCTCTGCCTCTACCGCGCCGGACTTCTCGTATCTGCTGATGATCTCGGTGATCTCAGCCTCGGTCTTCTGGCCGCCGAGGACGTATGTAAGCTCCTTGGTCTCGCCGGGCTGGAGAACGATGTCGCTCTCGAGCGCGCCAACGGAGTTGGTGTTGTAGTTGAGGTCGCCCTTCAGACCTTCCTCGATGCCCTTCGGGTTGGAGTAGCTTCTGTAGGTGCCTACGAAGGAATCTCTGTCGCCGCAGTAAGCGTCTACCTTAGCGCCAGCCAGACCGAGGAATCTGCCGCTGTTCGGATTGTAGATCTCGTTCTGCATCTGGTGGATATAGTTACCCTTGAAGTAGGTGCGGGTGATGAACAGAGTGTACTGAAGATTTACCTGATCCTGCTCGTAGTTCGGGTCGTTGACGAACTCGCATACGCCGGTAACAGCGAGCTTTCTGGGCTTATCGGAGGTGTTTGTCACCCTGGCAGCCCATACCTCGTATGTAGCGCCCTGGGGAACATAGTAAGTAACCTCGGACTTAACGCCCTTGTACTCGGAAGTGATAACGGTGTAAGCGGTACCGTGGCGGCACTCGCTCTTGAACTGATCGAGGGGCTTGCATACGGGCGCCCAGGAAGCGGACCAGTAATCGTTGGTCTCGAGGTCGCGGAGATATACGTATCTGCCGGGGGTGTCGGTGCCTACGCCGTTGAAGCGGTAGCGGATAACACGACCGTTAGCGCCGCTCTTTACGAAGCTGTAGCCGCCTGCGTTGTTGGAGATGATAGCGCCGTACTCGGGGTCGCCGAGGTAGTTAGCCCATGCGGAAGGTGTGTCCGGACGGGTGATGACATACTCCTTATTGAGTTCGTCGAAATGACCGTAGTTCATTGGTATTCCTCCATCATTCTGATATTTCTGCCGGTTCTCCGGCTAATTTACGGTTTTTCCGGGCTTTTCCCGGTTGCCTTGATTATATTATAGCAGTAAATCGTTTACATTACAAGGGCGGTGATTTGCACAAAGATTTTTCAACTTTTTTGTGCAAATGCCCTAATCAGCATTCAAGCTCCGCAGGAAATCCCGGCGGAGCTGATTGCTATTTAAGTATTAACGCCTTGTTTCCTGTGCTGCTCATCCCTCGGGAACCAGAACCGCATAGTTGCCCTCGTCGCGCTTGTAGACTACGTTTACAGCGCCGGTGTCTGCGTTCTTGAACATAAAGAACGTGTGGTCGAGCAGGTTCATCTGAAGAATAGCCTCGTCAACGGACATCGGGCGGAGGTGGAATTTCTTCTCGCGAATGACCTCGTACTCCTTCTCCTCTGCCTCGGGTGCAAGACCCTCGAACGCGCCTGTACGCAGGCTCTTTTCAACCTTGGTCTTCTGCTTTCTGATCTGGCGGATAACGCGGTCAACGGTTACGTCGAGGGCGTCGTTCTTGTCCTTCGCGGACTGCTCTGCACGGTAGATGATACCGTTATATTTTACCGTAAGCTCAAGAATGATAAGTTCACGGCGCTCCTCGAGGGTGATCTTAGCCTCTGCCTCCTCGGGGAAGAAGCGGTCCAGCTTTGCGCTGAGCTTCTGTGTCGCATAGTCGGTGAACGACTGGTTGATTGTGAGCTTCTTAGCGGTGATGGTTACTTTCATACTGATCATTCCTTTCGGGTCGGACGAGCCGCGGCAGACGCCGCCGCCCGGCAAACCGGGATTTTAAAGCAAATCAGCAGAACCGCCCGGACTTTCGTCCCGCGAGCCTGTTAACTTGTCTGTATACATTGTAGCATATTTATCGCAAATATACAATACCCTTTGTGAAATTTCATTCTTTTTACACATTTTACACAAAAGATTATGTAAACATTGAACAAATATATTACACCTGATATTACAAGTCCATTCACACCCGGCTGAAAAATCCACAAAAACGCGCTTGCGGATATGTCTAATAAAACGATTTTGAAAACTGTTCATTTCTTTGTATTGAAAGTCATGTTGAAAAGTGGTATAATTGATACATCTAAAAAAATTGGGGGGGAGCCTTATTGACAGAAGAGAAACGCAGGAAGCTGCTGAGCCTGTTCTGGGAATTCTTCAGATACGCCGTTGTAGGCGGTATCGCATTCCTGGCGGATTACGGCACGCTGTTCCTGTTTCAGGAGCTGATACTCACCGGAGAAACTCCGTGGGAGCTGTTCATCTCCACCGCGGCGGGATTCATCGTAGGCCTGATCGTGAACTACGTGCTTTCGCTGACGTTCGTATTCCGCAGAAAGGACAACCGCGGCAGCGGTAAGAGCGTGGCGGCATTCCTGATTTTCACCGTGGTCGGCGTGATCGGACTGGGGCTGACGGAACTTATAATGTACCTCGGGACCGAGCTGCTGCATATAAGCTACCTTATTGTAAAGATAGCCGCCGCCGCCATCGTCCTTGTATGGAATTACGTCGGACGAAAGGTACTGATATTTGACAGAAAAGGAAAAATTGAAACCAAATGAAAAATGTAGTAATCATCGGCGCGGGTCCTGCGGGACTTACCGCCGCATACACCCTGCTGAATGAAAGCAGCGAATATCACCCCATAATAATCGAAGCCAGCGAATTCATCGGCGGAATATCCCGCACCGCGCGGTACAACGGGAACCGTATCGACATCGGAGGCCACAGGTTTTTCTCGAAAAACAAGGAGGTCATGAAGCTGTGGATGGATATCCTCCCGCTTCAGGGCGCGCCCTCAAAGGACGACAAGGTGCTCGGCAGAACGCACACCTTTTCCGACGACCCGGAGATAGACCCGGACAAAATAGACAACGTTTTCCTTGCGCGTACCCGCTTGTCCCGGATATACTTCCGCAAGCGCTTCTTCGACTACCCCATCTCTCTGAAACCCGCGACCTTCATCAACATGGGATTCGTCAACACGATGAAGGCGGGCTTCGGATATCTCGGCAGCGTTATCCACAAGCTCCCGGAGACCTCGCTTGAGAATTTCTACATAAACCGCTTTGGTAAGCCGCTCTACCAGATGTTCTTCGAGGACTACACCGAAAAGCTCTGGGGAGTTCACCCGTCAAACATCGCCGCGGACTGGGGCGCTCAGCGCGTCAAGGGGCTTTCCGTGTGGAAGGTCATAACCTCCGCGCTTTCCAAGCCGTTCAAGAAAAACAAGAACAACGTCGAGACCTCGCTCATCGACGAATTCTACTACCCGAAATTCGGCCCTGGTCAGCTCTGGGAACGCATGGCAGAGATAGACCGCGAAAAGGGCGCGGAGCTTCTCATGCAGCACGAGGTCGTGCGCGTAAACGCGGAAAACGGCTCCGTGAGATCCGTGACCGTGCGCTGCACCGACAGCGGCTCCCCAGATTTCGGCAAGGAGCGCACCATCGAATGCGACTTCCTTGTTTCCTCGATGGCGGTCAAGGATCTGGTGCAGGCTCTCCCGAACGTGCCGGAGGACATACTGCACATCGCGTCGGAGCTTCCCTACCGGGATTTCATCACCGTAGGCCTGCTGCTCGACCGGCTCGAGATCCAGAACAAGACCAAGACCCCGACCATCAACAATATAGTCCCGGACTGCTGGATATACATTCAGGAGCGCGAGGTAAAGCTCGGAAGGCTCCAGATATTCAACAACTGGTCGCCCTATATGGTGGACGACAACACGAAGCACGTCTGGGTGGGGCTTGAGTACTTCTGCACCGAGGGCGACGAAATGTGGAACACTCCCCCGGAGGAGTTCATCGACTTCGCCTCAAAGGAGCTGGAGCAGATCGGCATAATAAAGCGCGAGAACATCGCAGACAGCTTCACCACCAAGGTGAAGAAGGCCTACCCGGCGTACTTCGGCACCTACAAGGAGTTCGGGAAGGTGCGCGCGTACCTCGACAGCTTCGATAATCTCTACTGCATAGGCAGAAACGGCCAGCACCGCTACAACAACATGGATCACTCCATGCTGACTGCGATGAACGCCGCCCGCTCGATAATCTCCGGCACCGGAGACCGCGAGAGCGTCTGGAGCGTCAACACCGAGAAGGAATACCACGAGGAAGCAAAGGAGCAAAAGCAATGACCGATACAGCCGCTTCAGGAAAGCGAAGCATACCGAAAAGCAGCATTATCCTGCTCTGCCTGTTCATTGTCTATCTTGCGCTGACCTTCATCGGCGCCGCCCGCCACGAAATATGGTACGACGAGGCGCAGGCGTGGAATATTGCAAAATACAACGATATTTCCGGTATCATCGACTTCATGAAATATGAAGGCCACCCGCCGCTCTGGCACTTTGTCCTCTACCCGTTTGCCAAGGCGGGGCTTCCGGCGGATATCCTTCCGTTCATAAGCTGGTTTATTTCCGGCGTGGCTGCCGGGCTTCTTCTATGGAAGGCTCCGTTCAGACCGCTGCTTAAAGGCATTGTGCTGTTTTCCGGCAGCCTGATATTTTACAACAGCGTGATGTCGCGCGTATACTGCCTCATTCTGCTGATACTTGTGCTGCTTGCCATCGTCTACAAGGACAGAAACCGCCGCCCTGTCGTCTATGGACTGCTTATTGCGCTCCTTGCAAATACGCACCTCATGATGTCAGGTCTGGTCGGAATACTCGGTATCTACATGATAATCGACCTGTTCAAACTGTGGAAAACATCTTCAGGGAAAATGAACATTCTGCGGCTTGCCGGCCTTGCAATTGCGGGCGTCGGAGTTATCCTGCTGATAGTGCCGCTTCTGGGATGCCTGAGCACAAACGAACTGACTGCTTCAAAAACTGAAAATCTGAATTTATTAACTGTTTTTGACAGCCTGATCAAAACCGTCGGAACGATAACAGCTGACGCAGTGTTTAATCAGCAGCTTCCTTTTCTGTCACCCACCATCAGCTGGACGCTTGGAGCATGCATAGGGCTTGTCATGGTATGCGCAATGATTTTTTTCAGGCATTACAGAAAGCATTTTATTGTAATGCTCGTATTTACAGGCGTTTATTCAGTGATATGCTGCGTTATCTGGTATACGCTCCCACCGCGCGCTTCGCTTTTTCTGTTCACCTATGTGATTATTTATTGGTTTGCCCTCGATACCGAAACTCCTGTATACAAAGAGCCAAAACCGATCGATAAGAAAACATCAGCCGTCGGCAAGCGATTCATCACATGGTTCAGAGGCATAGACAAGCAGTTTGACAAAGCATTCTTCGTTTTGTTCTGCACATATATTGCCGCAACGATCCCAATGGGTAGCTATGAACTCATTAAGGACTATTTCACAGATTACAGCTATTCAAAGGTAACCGCTGAATTTGTAAGAAGCGAATTACCCGATGACGCTGTTTTAGTGATTAATCTGAGTGATACCGCGCCTTCTTATAAAGCCTACTTGCCTGAATATAAATTCTATTCGTTAAGCAGCGCTGATTTTTGGTATTATTCTGACCATGCACAATATGAAGAAGAAGCAGTTATAGATTACAACAAAATTTATAACGACCTTAAAAATTATAAGCACTTATACAAACTCTATTTCGGCAAAGAACCACTTGATGATAATGTTCTGTTTGAACGGCACAGAACCGACACGGAATGGATACACCCGCATGACCAGAATATTGAAATCACCGTATTCGACCTTGACAAAGAGATCCTTCCCTTTATCAGCGAGAACTAACCGCAACTAAAAACAATGGGCTGCACGAATGCAGCCCATTGCTTTATAAACAGATATCTTGATTATTCCCCGATAGCCTGAGCCTCGGTCTCCTTAGCGTTAGCCCTTGCAAAGAGCTCGTCGACCTTCTGCCTGTCGACCTTGGTGCAGAGGGACACGATAATTACGGCAGCCAGCGCGATAATGAACGCAGGCAGCAGCGAGTAGATACCGGTTGCAGCGGAGAGGCTTACAAACGCGCCGTCTGCGGGGATCATCGGGATAGTCTCCCAGATGACAACGGACGCGCCGCCGGAGATAATACCGGCAACTGCGCCGTTCATGGTCATGCGCTTCCAGAACAGCGAGAGCAGCATAGCCGGACCGAACGCCGCTCCGAGGCCTGCCCATGCGTAGGAAACCAGACCCATTACCGAGCTGTTCGGGTCGAGGGCGATGATGTACGCAATGACTGCGACTGCAATAACGGTGCCGCGGCTGATCCACATGAGGGTCTTTTCCTTGGCGTCCTTCTTGAAGAGCTTGAACATATCGTTGCTCACAGAGGAAGCGGTCACGAGGAGCTGGGAATCCGCGGTGCTCATGATAGCCGCCAGGATAGCCGCGAGCACGATGCCCGCGATGATACCGGGCAGGAGCTTACCGCTGAGGAACATGAAGATCCTTTCCGCGTCGCCGATGGCGTTGAATTCAGCCAGCATAGCCTCGTTGCCTGCGGAGTGCAGGAAGACGTAGCCGAAAATTCCGACCAGCACAGCCGCGCCGAGGGTAATGAAAACCCAGATGGTCGCGATTATACGCGACTTCTTGATGAGGTCGCTGGACTTTATAGCCATGAAGCGGACCAGGATATGCGGCATTCCGAAGTAGCCGAGACCCCACGCCAGACCGGAAAGGATAGTGGTCCATGCGATGTCGCCGTTTACGTTCTCAAAGAGGTTGAGGTAGTTGGAGATAACAGCGCCGTCAGCGTTGAGGAACTGCACTGTGGAAACGTCCGGAGTCTGGATAATGCACACCAGCGGAACTACGACCAGAGCCGCGAACATCAGCAGACCCTGAATTAGGTCAGTCCAGCAGACCGCGAAGAATCCGCCGAGGAAGGTGTAGGAAATGATGATGAGCGCGCCGATGGTAAGGGAAAGCGTGTAATCCGTGCCGAACATGTAGTTGAACAGCTTGGCGCCGCTGCTGAATGCGGAAGCGGTGTAGATAAGGAAGAACACGAAAATAATTGCCGCGCACGCGAAGCGTATAACGGGATTCTGCGTGAAGAAGCGCTTCTGGAAGTACTCCGGGATAGTGATGGCGTCGCCGGCGGCGTAGGACATCTTACGGAGCCTTGCCGCGAGTATCTTCCAGTTGAGGTATGTACCGATGAAAAGACCTATCGCGATCCAGCTTTCAGTCAGCCCGCTGACGAAGATCGCGCCGGGCAGACCCATCAGCAGCCAGCCGCTCATATCCGAAGCCTGGGCTGAAATAGCCGTTGTCCAGCTTCCGAGCTGCCGCCCGCCTATAAAGTAATCGTTCATGCTCTTGGATTTCTTGTAGGAAAAAATTCCTATTCCGAGAATAACAAGGGCATAAGCCACAAATGCGATAATTACGAAAATGTTTCCCATTTGTTTTCTCCTTTTTATTTGTATTCGTTTTTGTAATGCTATTCAGCACATATTATCATTTTAGCATTTTTCTTTAATAATTGCAAGAGCCGACCGGAATTTTTGTGAATTATATATGTAATAAATTGCGGAAGTCCGTATATTTTGTATTGATTTATTCCCTGGATTGTGCTAAAATAATAAAGTTGTCAATATGACCTGCGGAAAAGGGAGAATTATGTCAGAGAAAACAAATAAAGTAAAGGGGAGCCGTTCGGATTACCTCCAGGGACTTAAAGACGGGCTTCCGATAGGGCTGGGATATCTCTCGGTATCCTTTGCGTTCGGCATTACCGCGGTGGGAATGAAAATCCCGCCGTTAGCCGCGATACTCATTTCCATGACCTGCCTGACCTCAGCCGGTCAGGTTGCCGGGATAGGCGCCATCGCCGCCGGAGGCGGTCTGTTCGAAATAGCGCTGGCTCAGCTCATTATCAACCTGCGCTACTCGCTCATGAGCCTTTCGCTCAGCCAGAAGCTCAGCAAGAATTACAATCTGTTCCACCGGCTCACCACGTCGTTCGGCGTGACCGACGAGGTGTTTGCAGTCGCCAGCGTTAAGCCCGGCGAGGTCACACCGGCGTACATGTACGGGCTTATCACGCTTCCCTACATAATGTGGGCAGCGGGCACGGCGACCGGCGCGATGCTCGGAAACGTCCTGCCGGAGATAGTTACGCTGGCGCTTGGCATTGCGATCTACGGAATGTTCATCGCGATAGTGGTTCCGCCTGCCAAGCGCTACAAGGGCGTGCTTGCGGTCGCTGCGATTGCCGCGGCTCTGTCCTGCGTAATCAAGTTCGTGCCGGTATTCAGCGGCATAACCTCGGGATTCTCGGTGATAATCTGCACGGTCATCGCCGCGGCGCTGGGAGCGCTGTTCTTCCCGAAACCCACGGAGGACGGTGAAGCTGATGACTGATACATTATATCTGTGCCTGAGCATACTTACGATGGCTCTCGTGACCTACCTTGTGAGAATGCTCCCGCTTGCGGCGATACGCAGGAAGATAACCTCGCCGTTTGTGCTGAGCTTCCTGTATTACGTACCCTACGCAGTGCTGACCGCCATGACTATCCCGGGGATATTCTTCAGCACCGGGTCGGTGATAACCGCGTGCGTGGGATTCGCGGCGGCGCTCATTGCGGCTCTGTTCAACAGAGGACTGCTGATAGTGGCGCTTTCCGCCTGCGGCGGAGTGCTTGCCGCGGAGCTCGTCATGCAGTTCCTTATCAAATAAGAAATGTTGACAAATCCTCTCCCGGCATGCTGTAATAATAAAAAGTTGAAAAAACTTCGCGTTTCCCCTTGAAATATTCGCGGAAATATGGTATACTGTTAATAATCGCAGGAAAATACCCTGCAATCAATCACGAAAGAGGTGTCTGATTTGAAGCACATCACAACCATCAACAAGGCTAACCTGAAGGCTTCCGCTGTTAAGGGCGGCTGCGGCAAGTGCCAGAGCTCCTGCCAGTCTGCTTGCAAGACTTCCTGCACAGTTGCAAACCAGAAATGTGAGTCTGAAAAGTAATATCCACCGATATTACACACGATGGGCGGAACTGTTCCGCCCAGTTTTTTTGATATGATCACCCCGGTTTTTATATCGCGTCCCGCGCATATGTCCCCGTTTCCGGACTATGCCGCAGCGATCACCGCACAGAAAGATATTTACATAGAAAGGCGAAATTCCGATGATACACAAGTTCAAACAGCTCGGCTACAACATAGTGCTCGACGTCAACAGCGGCGCTGTCCACCTCCCCGACGACTGCGCGTACGACATGCTCGACTTCGTTGACGCCCCCATGACCGAGGAAATGCCCGCTGACCTCCCCGCAAAGCTTCCGAAGTACTCCGAAAACGAAGTGCGCGAGAGCTACGCCGAGCTTTACCAGCTCTACAGGGACGGCGCGCTCTTCGCCGAGGACGACTACGAAAAGTACAGCGACACAATGGTCAAGTCCCCGGTAAAGTCCATGTGCCTGAACGTTTCCCACGACTGCAACCTCCGCTGCGAGTACTGCTTCGCGCAGCAGGGCGACTTCGGCGGCGAGCGCTGCATTATGACCCCCGAAACCGGCAAGAAGGCTATCGACTTCCTTATCGAGCGCTCCGCCAACCGCGAGCAGCTCGAGCTTGACTTCTTCGGCGGCGAGCCTCTCATGGCGTGGGATACGGTAGTACAGACCGTTGAATACGCGCGCTCCATCGAGAAGCAGCACGGCAAGCGCTTCCGCTTCACGATAACCACCAACGGTATCCTGCTCGACGATGAGAAGATAGACTACATCAACCGCGAGATGAGCAACTGCGTGCTCTCCCTCGACGGCCGCCGCGAGGTCACCGACCGTATCCGCAAGACCATAAACGGCAAGAGCTGCTTCGACATCATCGTGCCGAAGTTCCAGAAGCTGGTTCAGAACCGCGGAACCAAGGACTACTACGTCCGCGCGACCTTCACAAAGTATAATCTCGATTTCACCGACGATATCCTCGCAATGCGCGACCTGGGATTCGTTCAGCTTTCCGCTGAGCCGGTCGTTACTGACCCCTCGATGCCCTACGCCATCAACGAGGAGGATCTCCCCCGCGTATTCTCCGAGTACGACAAGCTGTGCGACGTCATGGCGAACCGCACCGAGGACAAGTTCAACTTCTTCCACTTCATGGTGGACCTCAACGCCGGCCCCTGCGCAATAAAGCGCCTGCGCGGCTGCGGCTGCGGCAACGACTACGTTGCGGTGGAGCCTCACGGCGATATCTACCCCTGCCACCAGTTCGTTGGAATAGAGCAGTGGAAAATGGGCAACCTTTATGACGGAACATTCAACGACGATATCAAGACCTATTTCTCCAAGGTTCACGTCTACAGCAAGGAAGGCTGCCGCAGCTGCTGGGCAAAGTTCTTCTGCTCCGGCGGATGCAACGCTAACAGCTTCATCTACGAGGGCGATGTGAAGAAGCCCTACAAGATAGCCTGTGAAATGCAGAAGAAGCGCCTTGAGTGCGCCATCGCCCTTGCGGCTGACAGAGCCGTGAAGGGTCACGAGGCTCCCTCGATGAGCGAAGCTCCCGCAAGCATGGGCTGATGAATATTCACAGCCGGCGGGAAAAGTGCGAATTTTCCCGCCGGTTTTTTTACCATTTTCTTCAGCTTTATTTAATTGATTATTCAAATTTGTTTCACCGTATCGACACATTAGGCTGATATAATTTAATCACAGCAAGGGAGATACGGAAAACCGGGAATTCTCCCCTACATATCCGGTCTGAAAGAAAGGACGAATGATTTATGTATGACTATAACGGCATGAACGAGATACAGAATACACAGGAACTTCATGATACACAGAACGCCCAGAACGTACAGAGCGCTCAGAATACACAGCCCGAAATGAACTTCACCGAACAGCAGCCCCCGAAGAAGCCCAGGACCCACCGCACCGGAAAGATCGTAGCCATCGTGGCAGCGATAGCGGTACTCTGCGGCGGCGCGGGATTCGGCGGAGCCTTCGCAGCTAACAAGGCGAGCCAGCTCCTGATAGGCGGAGCCTCCCAGTCCGAGAGCGTAAGCTCCTCTGCGGACAGCACCACAAGCACCAGCGCTTCCGAAAGCAGCGTCCCCGAGGGCGCGCAGGACGTACTGAACACGCTTCAGTCCGGCGTTGTCGACCACACCTCCTCCGGAACTGCCGAGCGCAACAGCGACGGCACATACGCCTACACAAGAGACCTGGTATCCGCAGTCAAGGATTCCATCGTATATATTGAGGTCTATGTAAACTACCGCGGTCAGGAGACTCTCTACGGCGCGGGCAGCGGCATCATCATCTCTAAGGACGGCTACATCATCACCAACGCGCATGTTGCCGAGAACGACTACTACACCGTTACAAAGCTGGTAGTCAACGTCAACACAACCGACCCGAACAACGGCACCAGCGTGTCCACAGCATACGAAGCAGATCTGTTAGGCTCCGACACCGACACCGACCTCGCAGTGCTGAAGATCAAGCCCGACAGCGACCTCCCCGCCGCTGCACTGGGCGACTCCGACAAGCTGAGCCTCGGCGACGATGTTGTTGTAATAGGCAACCCGCTCGGTCTTGAGACATCCGTTTCCAAGGGCGTTGTTTCCGGTCTGAACAGACAGGTTTACGACGACAACAGCATTTCCGCTATCCAGACGGATACGGCGATCAACAGCGGTAACTCCGGCGGCGGCCTGTTCAACATGTACGGCGAGGTAGTCGGCGTAGTTAACATGAAGCTCATCAACGACAACGCTGAGAATCTTGGCTTTGCGATCACTATCAACGACGCAAAGTCGGTCATCAACGATCTCATCACCAAGGGCTACGTTTCCGGCAGACCGATACTCGGCATCACCTGCGTTCAGGTAAGCGACTATATAGGCGCGGTCAGAGGCATGACTCCGGGTCTTGTGGTTACTGATATCGACCAGGATATGGCGATAGCCTCCAGCGGTCTGGTAGTTGGCGATACCATCACAGCTATCAACGGCACCGACGTACGCACAGTCGACGAGGTATCCGAGATACTCAAGGACAAGAAGCCGGGCGATACTGTTACGGCAACGGTAGTAAGAACCGATTCCCGCGGCAGGGATAAGTCGGTGGATATCGAGATCACACTCTCCGAGTATACCGGTAACTGATTCATTCCAGGCTGAATAATCAAAGGCGGACAGCTTTCGGGCTGCCCGCCTTTGACCGTCGAAAAAGTCCCATTGGGACTTTTCCGCCGAACATCCGCGCCGCGCGCACGGTTTGTCGGCTTTGCCGACAAACCGCACACTTGCGCGGATAGAAGTATTTTTTGACCCGGCAAATGTGGGAGCGTCTAAGGGATATATAATCCCGCCAAAGTCCGAAACGACCGTTCACTCGGTTGTTTCGGGCTTTTTTTCTGCGTCGGACGAAATCAGCCCGACACCGTTAAAGTAAACCTCAATGTCCTGTCGGCGTTTACCGTCAACCTTAACTGCTTGATGAACGGTCACTTTGTCGATGAACTCGTTGAGGATTTGCGGTGTAAGTTCAGTGATTTGCGAGTATTTCCTTACCAAGTCGATAAACTTTGTCGTATCCGTTTTCTTCGCTTCAAGAGCCACCAGCTCCTTTTGAGCCACTTTAAAGGAGGCGCTCTGTTCTTCCTGCTCTGCTATGTACTTTGCCGAGAGCTTTGTGAACATTTCAGAGGTGATTTCCCCAACAACCTTGTCCTCATAGAGCTGAGAGATTACGCTGTCGATTTGCTCAATACGCCGCTTTGCTGTGTCAATGGTTTTCTTCAGTGAACTGGTCTGCTTTAGGTGTTCAGCCGTTCCTCGTTCCATGACCTGACGAACGAATTCGTCCTCATATTCTGAAACGAACTTCATTACATCATTTATCTGACGTATCAGAATCTGCTCTACAACGTCCGCCCTAATGTGATGTCCCGTGCATGAATGTGTACGCTTACGGTATCCAGAACAGCAATAGTATTCAGCCTGCTCGGGCGGCTTAACGTAGTACAGTTTCCTCCCACAGTCAGCACAGAAAAGATGTCCCGACAAAACCGGTATCTGGTGGTTATGCTTTACATTACGCCGTCGTCCTTGCCGGATCTTCTGAACTAACTCCCAAGTTTCACGTTCGATTATCGCCTCATGAGTGTTCGGGACTATTTGCCATTCCTCCGGTGATAAATCAATACGTTTCTTGATTTTGAAAGATTTCTTTGTGGTTTTACCGTTTACCGTATCGCCAGCGTAGCAGCGATTTGCAAGAATGCGAGAAACCGTATCGCTGTTCCAAAAGTATTTTGTTTCCTCATTGAAATTACGATTAACGATTCCGTTGACAGACTTGTAAACCGTTGGAATCAAGACCTTTCTCGCACAAAGAATATTTGCTATCTGGTTCATTTTCAGACCTTGTAAACAAAGCTGAAATATTTCACGAACGACATCGGCGGATTCCTCGTCAATTATCCATTGCTTGGGGTTATCAGGGTTCTTGATATAACCGTAAGGCACATTTGAAGTAAGATGTTCGCCAGCCCGTGCCTTTGCCCGATTGACCGCCTTGATTTTTTTGCTGGTGTCTTTAGCATACCATTCGTTCATGATATTCTTGAATGGAATAAAGTCGTTGTCGCCGTTTGCACTGTCATAGCTGTCGTTAATTGCGATGAAACGGACATTGTTCTGCGGAAATAAAATTTCCGTGTACATACCCACTTGAATGTAATCTCTTCCGAAACGGCTCATATCCTTGACTATAACCGTTTTGACCTCGCCGTTCTGAACATCGTTCAGCATAGCCTTGAAACCGTCGCGCTCAAATGTCGTTCCGGATATTCCGTCATCAACGTAAAATCTGGTGTTGAAAAAGCCTTTTTCGTCAGCATATTGTGTAAGCAGTTTCTTCTGATTTTCAATAGAGAGGCTCTCACCATCATTATCATCATCGCAGCTAAGCCGGCAATAGAGTGCGGTGACTGCACCGCTTTCGGTTATTGCGCTGTTCAAGTTCATAAATGTCCTCCTCCCGCCGCTTGAACAAACGCAGACCTTACCTTATTTATATTATATCATGGCTGGGAGGGTTTGTCCATAGATTTTCTAACTTTTTTGCTTTAAAGTGCCGAAAAGAATTTTCTTAACCGTTTTCTTTACAAATTCTGGTGGAACGTTCTTGGCATTGGTTTTCACAACGTATGTGGTGTTGCCAATAACGACTTCCTCCATACTCATTTCGCTGTTTGGCTTACAAATTTCCATTGACAGCTCCTTTCACGCTTATAATTTGCTTACATAAACCAATGCCGTTACCATTGGCTTATGTAAGCAGACTACAATCTAAAACAGGTCGGACACTCCGTTTTCTGCGTACAGTCCGACCCATTTTTCTGACTATATTTCTCAAAGCAAACTGCGAGTAGTTACGCATTCGCACATAGGACTCTCACCTCTGCCCATTCCTGTGGGCGAATAACCCTGCGGGTTACTCTGCCGTCACCGGAAGTATCATTATATTGCAGGCTGCAAATGCGCTCGTTCCTTTAAGGACGCCCTATGCGTTTAGGGCGCCTGCGAACCGTCGGCAGGTGATATGGTATCTTTTATTCTCGCGCAAAAAAGTAGGTGGTCACGGATAATGAGATACCAAATCAGATCGAAAGCAGGAATGTCTTGGCGCTTGTCTGTCAGAAACAGCACAGCACTGCAACTTATGTGTCTGCTTTGCTATTCAGTTTTCACTGAGCTTTCACAAGCATTCATGCCTGTACTTTAATAATATCATAAATCCGCTCTGAGAAATCCCGATTATCAGGAATGGGGTTTCGTATTACAGTAATTTTATAACATTTCAAAGTTTTATTTTGTTTCGCGGGTGCTTTACAGATAAAATTTCCTTCTGCTTTGCCATGGCAACATGAGTGTAGATCTGTGTTGTAGTAATGGAGCTATGCCCGAGTATTCTTTGAATATAACGGATATCCACGTCCTCTTCAAGCAGTAAGGTTGCAAATGAATGCCTAAACATATGCGGAGTAATGTGGCGTTCGTACCCAATGGACGTAACGTAGCGGTTTATCATTGCCCGTACTGACTGCTCAGACAGACGATGTTTCAGCTTATTAACAAAGAAAAATCCCGCGCAGGAAATATCGTCTTGAAAAACGGCAAAATAGTTGCTGAGCGCTTTCAGAACATCGGGGTTTTCAATCTGGATTATTCGTTCTTTTGAGCCTTTGCCGAAAATTTTCAGTGTATGGTTTTCCAGGTCTATTGCGTCGGGGGTAAGGGTGCATATTTCGGATACCCTAGCTCCGGTAGCAAAAAGAGTTTCAAGCACGGCAATATCGCGGAGTGCGCAGTTTCTGGAATATTCAGTCCGGCAGAACTTCAGCGAGCCGTACGCCGAAGCTAAAATTGCATTGATTATATTAAATGGGATAGTTTTAGGAAGCATTATAGGTTCGCGAAACGACGTGTCGATTTTATCGAATGGATTCATGTCTATGATGTCCTGAACCATAAGATAATGTGTGAACGCTTTCAGCGCAGCAATCTTCCGTTTTGCAGTTTTGGGTTTGAACTGCTTATGAAGCTGGGTTATGTATTTCCGGATATTCTCGCGGTCATATTTGTTCCGGGTGAATTCAGCAAATTGCTGAAGGTCTATCTGGTACGCTTTGGTTGTTTTGGGACTGAGAGTTTTCTGATCAATACAGTATTCGAGATATGTGCTGATAGCTTCTTGTAGAATCATGGTTTTTTCTCCTTTTGTTTTTATATCAACATTATACCCTTTCATAAATTGTTTGTCGAATTGCACATATTCAAAATGTCAATTTGTGCATAACGACGTATTTTGGGTGTTAATATTGAAATTACATTGGGTTAGGAGTATAATGATTGTATAAGGTTATAGGCAGATAATATTAAATTATCGAATATTAAGCATAAGGAGTAGCTACAATGTTAAACAGTGATATATTTAATTTTGAATTTGTTGATCGCAAATCGGAACGTGATTCAGTTGATAATTTTTTAACTGATTGCCAAAACTCTGAAAATGTTTTATGGCTTTCTGGAAAACAAGGAATAGGAAAAAGTTTTTTCTTAACAGAATATGTTAAGAAAAAAAATCCTAATGTAACTGTGTACATAGAAGGTTCACTGATTGATATGCCACAGGGAAATTACGCCAAAAAAATAGTATCAGAGCTTAATTCAATCAGCGGTATGGGTTTTTGGGGTTTTATAAAGAATAATTATAAATCAATAATTAAAATTGGAAAGGGTGTTGTAAATACGGTATTAAGTATTGCTGATTTAGAGGATTTTGGAATCTTTGATTTAACGTCAGCTATAACAGATCTTTTGGTTTCAAAAGTAGATGAAAAAGATAGTATGGTTACTGCTTTTATTAAATACACAAATAGCATAGAAAAAAAGCTTGGAAAAGTTATTATAATATTAGATAACTTTACAGAGTGTGATTCTTTTTCGCTTGACATTATTTTAGAGATGATACATAAGCTGTCACCCCAAAATACTATAAAGTTCATTTTATGTACAACAGACGAAAGAATAGAGAAAAGACCTGATATTATATCTGCCATTGTAGAAAAAATACCACATATCATGCTGTCTCTTATACACATCTCCGAGCCCACGAGACGCGTAGTAATCT
>ENA-OYYH01000060-OYYH01000060.1-human-gut-metagenome-genome-assembly--contig:-NODE-60-length-59881-cov-52.373232_pt1 | contig 59881 bp, 45 predicted proteins | sample MGYA00243245_ERZ653439 | MGnify/ENA primary metagenome ERZ653439 (study PRJEB26926, sample SAMN06165028) | human gut metagenome | biome: ENVO:00009003; feature: ENVO:2100002; material: ENVO:00002003... | reverse complement strand
GAGCGAAAAACGGGACTCGAACCCGCGACCCCGACCTTGGCAAGGTCGTGCTCTACCAACTGAGCTATTTTCGCATCATGTTCGTTTTGCAAACCCGGGCGTCTCTCGCGGCGACCCTTGTTTTTCGTTTGCGTTGCAAAGGTAGGCATTATTTTTGAATTGGCAAGCGTTTCCACTAAAAATTTTCAAATTATTTTTCACCAAACACCCCTCCCCCACCTCTCTGACGGCTTTAAAAGGCTGATTTGGGGCAGTTTCTCCCTCCTTGGGCACCTGTCGAAAAAAAGCTACATTTCTTTGCTCGATTTGGCAGTGTCGCCGCCGATACCTATATTTGCACATAGAGATTCTATAGATTCACTCTAAATCCAACCATACCTTAATCCATCGAAAAACTTCCTATGGCTACCGTCAAACCCTTCCGCGGCATCCGTCCGCCCAGAAATCTCGTGGAGCAAGTGGCCTCCCGACCCTACGACGTGCTCAACTCCGACGAAGCCCGTGCCGAAGCGGCCGGAAACCCAAAGTCGCTCTACCATATCATCAAGCCGGAAATCGACTTTCCCGCCGGCACCGACGAACACGATGAACGCGTCTACGACCGCGCCGTCGAGAATTTCCAGGCCTTCCGCCAGAACGGCTGGCTGGTTCAGGACGATGCCGACCACTATTATATATACGCCCAGACAATGGACGGGCGCACCCAGTATGGCATAGTCGTGGCCGCCAATGTCCACGACTATGTAAACGGCGTAATCAAAAAGCATGAACTCACCCGCCGCGACAAGGAGGACGACCGCATGCGCCACGTGCGCATCAACAACGCCAACATCGAGCCCGTGTTCTTTGCCTTCCCCGACAATGAAATTCTTGAAACGATAATCCGCAAGGTCACCTCAGCCGAGGCTGAATACGACTTTACAGCTCCAGACGGCTTCGGCCACCATTTCTGGGTTGTCGACGACCCAGCCGATATTGCAGCAATCACAGAGGCCTTTGCCGCAATGCCCTCGCTCTATATCGCCGACGGCCACCATCGCTCGGCGGCGGCTGCCCGTGTAGGCCTTGAAAAGGCTCAGACCGACCCCAACCATACCGGCGATGAGGAATACAACTATTTCCTCGCTGTGGCGTTCCCCGCCTCACACCTGCGTATCATCGACTACAACCGCGTGGTACGCGACCTCAACGGCCTGACTCCCGAGCAATTTCTAAAGGCTCTCGAAAAGGATTTCATCGTAGCGCCGAAAGGAGCCGAAACCTATACACCTGCGGGCTTGCACAATTTCTCACTGTATCTCGACGGGCAATGGTATTCGCTCACGGCCCGTGAAGGGCGATACGACGATGCCGACCCCATCGGTGTGCTCGACGTGACCATCTCATCCGACCTGATTCTGCGCGACATCCTCGGTATCCACGATCTCCGTTCCGACAAGCGCATCGACTTCGTAGGCGGTATCCGCGGACTCGGTGAACTCAAACGCCGCGTCGACTCCGGGGAGATGGCCCTGGCCCTGGCGCTTTACCCTGTTTCGATGAAGCAGCTGATGGACATAGCCGACACCGGCAACATCATGCCTCCGAAAACCACCTGGTTCGAGCCCAAACTCCGTTCCGGTCTGGTTATCCACGAGCTGATTTAATAATAACAAAATAAGCTATAATAGCTATTTCAGCTATAATATCCTCGATAAAGCAACCGGGGCGATGCGTAACAATGTGCATCGCCCCGGTTGGTATATTCAATCAGCAAAATCACTCCTCGGCGGTAGCGACCTCCGATTCCATAATCTCTGCCTGAGGTTCTTTGATGTTGGGGAGTTCGAGCCCGAGACCTTTGCGGCGGTCAATCACCTTAAGCAACAATCCGATAAGCAGAGCCGCCACGCCGAGGCATGCGAGCATTACCAGCGGAGCCGTATAATCGTAGCTCACCGCTGCCTGTTCAAGCGTCAGGGCGCCGTCGGCCAGACCCTTTACAATCTGGGGATTCGTATTATCAAGCACCTTGCCGATAAGCAACGGGAAGAGCCACAGGCCGATATTCTGAATCCAGAAGATAAGGGCGTAGGCAGATCCGATGATTTTAGAATCGACGAGCTTCGGCACGCTCGGCCAAAGCGATGCGGGCACCAGCGAGAACGAGGCGCCGAGCACCAGTATGGTAAGATAGGCGATGCAGACGCCGCCTACAGGGCTCCCCTTGAACATCGGCAGGATGAAAGCAAACGTAAGATGACAGGCGATAAGCAGAAGCGAACCGATTACGAGCATCGAGGCCGCCTTACCCTTGTAGTCGACATAATTGCCGAGGATGGGAGTGATACCTACCGCAAGGAGCGGGAACACTGCGAAAATGGTGCTTGCGCTCTGACGTTTATAGCCCATGAAGCAGAATGCCACGAGTGCCACGATGGCCAGCGCCATCAGTCCGTATTTACGCGCTGCGGCCTTCGAGAAGTTGCTCGCGAAAGCAGCCGCGGCAACCACAATCATTATAACGTACTGAACGAGCGTCACCGTATCCGAAGCCCAGAACGAGTCGGCCGGAACGTCGGTAAACGTCAGGTTGCACTGCAGCATATTGACAGCATACTTCTGGAAGGGGAAAATGGCCGAATAATAAAGCACACACAGCAGCGCCACAAGCCAGAAACCGCTGCTCGAAAGTATTTTCCCGAGATCCTTGAGCTGGAAGGGATCGTCCTTCTCCTCGGCCATATGGGTCTGCTCGTCGAGCTTCTTGTCCATAAAGAAATATACGATGAACATTATCAGCGCAATAAGCAGAAGTACAACACCGAAGGCCACCGAGCGCGATACGCTCACCACGCCCCCGAGTTCAGCAAACATCGGCGAGAATATCATACATGTGGCCACGCCAAGACGCGCAAGCGCCATCTCCGAGCCCATGGCCAGAGCCATCTCGCGACCTTTGAACCACTTGACAATACCGCGACTCACGGTAATACCGGCCATCTCCACGCCACAGCCGAAAATCATGAAGCCGACAGCCGAGAATTTAGCCGAGGCAGGCATCCCTTCGTAGAAGGGCGATATTCCAAGCTCGTCGAACACCGGAATATAGTTGAGATGCGTGGTAAACCATACGTCGAGACTACTGCCGATAAAGGCATCGGTGAGTGCGTACCAGTTGATGGTGGCGCCCACGAGCATCACGGCTCCTGAAAGCACCGCCGTGAATCGTACGCCCATCTTATCAAGGATGATACCGGCGAAAATCAGGAAAAAGATGAAAACGTTGAGAAATGTTTCCGACCCCTGCATGGTGCCGAATGCGGTAGAATCCCAGCCGCGGGTGCTCTGCAGGAGATCCTTGATCGGCGAGAGCACATCCATGAAGATGTAGGAACAGAACATGGCGAAGGCCAGAAGCCCGAGGGCCGTCCAACGCGCCCATGCCTGGTCGTTGAGATTTTTAACGGAGGCTTTTGTCATTTGTCTTTTCGATGTGAAATATAATAAATGTGATAATTACTGAATGCAGACTGAGGAAATCCTTCGGATATTCCGACAAATTTACGCAAAATAGGCCCATATTGAAAAGTTTTGTTTTAACTTTGTGACAACATCGGCTCTATATGCCCTGAGTTTCAAACATCGCCAAGCAATGACTATGCCCCACCACGAATCCCGCCCGTATACGTTCGACCGCGTAGTGCGCATCATAATAACACTCTGCATCACAGCGGCCGCGCTCTGGCTTATCGACATTCTCAAGGATGTTCTGCTCCCCTTTCTCGTAGCTTGCCTGATAGCGTATCTTTTCGAGCCGTTCGTGCAGTACAACCGCGCGCTGCTACGCCTCAAAGGGCGCATAGTGGCCATTTTCGTCACGCTTTTCGAAGCCACGCTGCTATTCGGACTGCTCCTCTATCTGTTCGTGCCGTCGGTAATCGACGAAATGCACCAGATGGCCCAGATGCTCCGCAACTACTCCACATCCGACATCTCCATAAAATACCTGCCCCCACAGCTCCACGAGGTGTTGCGCCGCAACATCGATTTCGAGATGCTTGCCCAGAAGCTCATGGAGCAGAACATCGACAAGCTCATGGACAGTGCAATGACGCTGATTCACGGCGGCCTCAACGTACTCCTCGCCATAGTGGGCTGGCTCATCGTATTTCTCTACGTGATTTTCATAATGCTCGACTATGAGCGGCTCATGCGCGGATTCCACCTTATGGTTCCTCCGCGGATGCGCCCGGTAGCCTATAAAATCGGACGCGATATCAAGGATTCGATGAACCATTATTTCCGTGGCCAGGCGCTAATATCCTGTTGCGTGGCCGTGGTCTACTGCGTGGGCTTCACCATCTGCGGCCTCCCGCTTGCCATTATTATCGGCCTCGGCACCGCAGTGCTATTCATGATTCCATACTGCCAGTATCTCAGCATAATTCCCGTGACGCTTCTCTGCATGGTCGACTCCGCCAACGGAAGCGGCGACTTCTGGGCGATGTGGTGGGGATGCATGGCAGTTTTTGCCACAGTGCAGGTGGTCGGTGACCTCATCCTCACTCCACGCATCATGGGAAAAGCCATGGGACTCAACCCTGCCATCATTCTCCTGTCGCTCTCCGTGTGGGGTACTCTGATGGGCTTCATCGGACTTATCATAGCCCTGCCGCTCACCACACTGCTTCTAAGCTATTACGAGCAGTACATCATAATGCGCAACGACGACGAGACCCCTTCGCAGCGCCGCGAGGAAGTGCGGGAGCTCCAGGACATGACCGACGTTCCATTCCGCGACGACGAATAATCCCCCAAAATAATCGGGCTTAATCCGATTTATGCGGCTAATTCGGGGTTATGCGGGCTAATTCGAGCTAATTCCCGATTAATCAGGAAAATTCTCGATTAATCTGGATAAACCGAGAATTATCAGGATTAATCCCGAATCCAATTAATTGCTAAAACGAGGCGCGGCGCCATTTCTCTATCATCTCCGTCATATCGGCTGGCACGGGGCAACTGAAGAACATCTCCTCGCCGGTGGCGGGATGTACGAACCCCAGCGTTCGCGCATGCAGCGCCTGCCGCGGGCAGACCTCGAAACAATTGCGCACAAACTGGCGGTAGCGCGCCGACGTGGTGCCGCGCAGTATCTCGTCGCCTCCGTAGCGCGCATCGTTGAGCAGCGGGTGTCCGATGCTCTGCATATGGGCGCGAATCTGATGCGTACGTCCTGTCTCAAGCACACATTTCACAATAGATACATACTGAAGTTTCTCCACCGTAGCATAGTGTGTCACGGCGTGCTTGCCGATTTCCGAGTCAGGAGGAAAAACGGCCATACGCAGGCGGTCCTTGGGATCGCGCCCGATATTGCCGACTATGGTACCCTCTTCTGGCTGTGGAATCCCCCATACTACGGCAACGTATTCGCGCTTGGTGGTCTTGTTGAAAAACTGGCGCCCCAGATGCGTCTTGGCATCCGGCGTCTTGGCTACCACAAGCAGTCCGGATGTGTCCTTATCGATGCGGTGAACAAGACCAAGGCGCGGGTCGTTAACGTCGTAATCGGGCGTGTTGCGGAAATGCCAGGCAAGAGCGTTTACAAGCGTTCCGGAATAATTGCCGTGGCCCGGATGAACCACCAGACCTGCGGGCTTATTGACCACCAGCACCGTATCATCTTCATATACAATGTCGAGCGGAATATCCTCGGCTATGATTTCACATTCGTAGCGCGGGCGATCCATCACCACCGAAATCACGTCGTCGGGCTTTACCCGATAGTTCGACTTTACGGGCTTGCCGTTGGCGAGGATACAACCGGCCTCGGCAGCCTGCTGAATCCGGTTGCGCGATGCTCTCTGCATATGGTCGACCAGAAACTTGTCGACGCGCAGAAGCTGTTGCCCCTTGTCGGCCACAAAGCGGAAATGCTCGTACATCTGCCCTCCTGAGGCCGAATCGCCTCCGAGGTCCTCGAGTTCCGACTCGTCAAACTCCGTCTCATCGAAATCCGCCTCCGGAAGAGATCCTTCGAAAAAATCCTCAGCCATAGCTCGTAAAGATTATTCGATGCTGAGTTCATCAATGGCGGTGTCAATGGCCACGGTGTCGACGGCTGCGCCGATTTCCTCGTCAAGCGTATAGCCGGAGCCGACCTCAAGGGTAACTACGGCAGAAACCGGAATGCGCGCGCCCGGCTGAAGTGCTACGCCGTTGAATTTCGCTCCGAGCACAAGTCCCTCATACTCCGATACCACCGGAACTTCGCGTATGTCGGATATCCCCAGACCCGCGAACATCGAGCGAGCCTGACGCACGGAAACGTTGTAGAACTCAGGCACAGTCACCAGTTTCGGAGTGAAAGCCACGATGGTGAGATACACCGTGCCACCCTTCTTGATTTTCGCCCCGGCCACAGGCACCTGCTCAACCACAGTGCCCGGTCGGCTATAGCTGTCGAACACCGAGTCGGTTATAACGGCACGCAGCCCCGAGAGGTCCACATTGCCGGCTGCACTGGCGTAGGTCTGCCCCTTCACATCCGGCACTACCCGCTCCTGGCCGTGGAATGTCCAGAAATCGAGAAACCACATCAGCACCCACAGCAACACAGCTGCAGCCGCTATGGCATATATAAAATTCATAAGCACCGGATGACGGCGCACGAAGCTTGCAGGTCTTTCCATATCCTGAGGGTCGGAAGGAGAGGAATAATATTCATCGTCGGAGTAAGGGCGTTCTTCTATGCGTCGCCTGGAAGACTCCTGACGCTCGGAACGCTGCCGGCGCTGGCGTGTGGCTGCCGGATTGCCGCGATGGTAATCGTCGTAATCGGCCGATATGCGGCCGTCGGCACGTGTAGCCAGATCATCGGCCCAGTCGCGGTCGCGACGTCCGTAATCACGCTCGTCGCCAGGAGCATAATCGTCGGCAGAACGCGACGGCCTACGGCGGTGCGTCGCCGGTGCGTCGCCGACGAAATCGTCGTCGTCGAAATTTATCTGACGGCCGCCCCGGGGAGCACGCCGCGAATCATCATTGAAATCGTTGCTCATCTCTATCGGCTTATCATTGCGAACAGCATAGCCACCTAAATCCACCTAAATTCCAGACAACGCCGGATGAAGGATAGCTGTTCGGAAATGCAAAATTAACCATTATCCCCCGATTTGGCAAGTGAAATCCGATTCGGAGACATTTATCCGTTTGGGCTTTTCGAGGGAATTTATTAACTTTGTGGCTTGAAAAGTAGCGCCGGAGCAATCGGGCGCGCAAAAGTCATGCAATTTCACTTCGCCGAGTATGCGCAGATCAATGATATACCGCTTTTTGGGCTGCCTGATTGTAGCCGTGGCCGCTTCAGGATGCAGCCAATACCAGAAAGCGCTTAAAAACCCCGATCCAAACTACAAGTTCGAATTCGCAAAGCGAGCTTTCGAGCAGAAAAAATACGTACAGAGCTACACGCTTCTGCGCGATGTGGTCACCCAGCTAAAAGGGAGCGACCGCGCCGAGGAGTCGCTCTACCTGCTCGGACTCAGCTACTTCGAGAACAAAGAATATCCCGAAGCCGCCGAATTTTTCAAAACCTACTATCAGCGCTATCCCAAAGGAAAATTCACCGAACTCGCACGCTACTACGCGGGCTACGCCTACTATCTCGACTCTCCCGAAGCTCAACTTGATCAGAGCGAGACCATCAAAGCCATCGAAGAGCTGCAGGGATTTCTCGATTACTTCCCGCGCTCCGACAAGGTGACACTCGCCCAAAACGCCATTTTCGAGATGCAGGACAAACTGACTCTCAAGGAGCTTCAGAATGCCCAGCTATACTACAACCTCGGCAACTATATGGGCAACAACTACGAAAGCGCCATAATCACCGCCAAAAACGCCATCAAGGAATATCCCTATTCCAAATATAAGGAAGAGCTCGAGATGCTCGTGCTCAAGGCCCGCTATCAGGAAGCCGTCCTCTCCGTCGACGAACGCAAAGCCGACCGCTTCCGCGACGTTGTCGATGAGTACTATAGTTTCATCAACAACTATCCCGATTCCCCGCGCCGCCAGGAGGCCGACAATATCCTGAAAATCGCCCGAAAATACGTTAAAGACTAAAGCATAACAACCCGCATAACCACTATGGACTACAAGAAGACCAATGCACCGCTCAACACCGTGACCCGCGACATGATGGACCTTTGCAAGGACACCGGCAACGTATACGAAACCGTTGCCATCATCGCAAAACGAGCCAATCAGATTGCCGGAGAAATGAAGAGCGACCTTGATAAGAAGCTTCAGGAATTCGCCTCGCTCAACGACAATCTCGAGGAAATCTCCGAAAACCGCGAGCAGATTGAAATCTCGCGCTACTACGAAAAGCTCCCCAAGCCCACTCTTATCGCCGCACAGGAATACATCGACGGTAAAATCCACTACCGCAACCCCGCCAAGGAGAAAATCAACCTCGACGACTGACGCCAATCCTACCGGCACGGAGCGCGCCGCCTGCCGGCGCGTCCAGATGCCACCCACCCACGCCGGCTACGAATCCACTCTACCTCCGCCCCCAATTGCGGCAAGAGTGCCCGGGCCGGCTGATTTTTCAACGTCGTTCCAACGAACCCCACCTTTCTTTGATATGAAGATACTCATAACCGGAGCCAATGGCCAGCTCGGAACCGAGCTGCACGAAATTCTCGAACGCGAATTTCCCGGGCAGACACTCTACACCGACGTGCAGGAACTCGACCTCACCAACGCCAAGGCCGTGGACTCCTACGTGGCCAACAACGAGATAACCCATATCGTAAACTGCGCCGCCTACACCGCCGTAGACCGCGCCGAGGAGGAGAAGATGCTCTGCGCCGCCGTCAACACCGACGCAGTCAAGAATCTCGCCATGGCCGCCGACGCCAACGGAGCCAAGATAATCCACATATCCACCGACTATGTATTCGACGGCACCAACCACCGTCCCTACCGCGAAAGCGATAAGGTGAACCCTATATCGCAGTACGGAACCACAAAGCGTAAAGGAGAAACCCTGCTGCTCGCCCTGGCCCCCCAGGCCATCATAATCCGTACCGCATGGCTTTACTCCGCCCACGGCAACAACTTCGTAAAAACGATGCTCCGCCTGGCCGACTCACAGCCGGAAATCAAGGTTGTATGCGACCAGATCGGCACTCCCACCTTTGCCCGCGACCTCGCCCGCGCCGTTGTAAAAGTGCTACAGTCCCATCAGTGGGTACCCGGCATCTACCACTTTACAGACGAGGGAGCTGCCTCCTGGTACGACTTCGCCAAGGCAATTTTCCGCATCGCCGGCAAGGATGTGAAAGTCACCCCAATCCCCACCGAAGACTATCCCACCCCCGCATCGCGTCCATCCTACAGCATCCTCGACCGCACGCGCATCAAAGCCACTTACGGCATCGAGATTCCCCATTGGGAAGAAGCCCTCGCCGACTGCCTCCGTCAGCTCGGCTACTGATCAGCATAGTTTCATTCCATCACGAGAAATAAAACCGTGTCGACCCTAACTGAAGAAATAAGCCGCCGGCGCACTTTCGCCATCATCTCCCACCCCGACGCCGGCAAAACCACCCTCACCGAAAAGCTCCTGCTATTCGGCGGCGCAATCCACATAGCCGGTGCCGTAAAATCCAACAAAATCAAGAAAACCGCCACATCCGACTGGATGGAAATCGAAAAGCAACGCGGCATCTCGGTTGCCACTTCCGTGATGGGCTTCAACTACGGCGATTACAAAATCAACATCCTCGATACCCCGGGCCACCAGGACTTCGCCGAGGATACATACCGCACGCTCACAGCCGTCGATTCCGTAATTATTGTGGTCGACGTGGCCAAGGGCGTCGAAATGCAGACTCGCAAACTGATGGAAGTGTGCCGCATGCGCAACACCCCCGTCATAATCTTCGTCAACAAGCTCGACCGCGAAGGCCGCGACCCATTCGACATCCTCGACGAGCTTGAAAGCGAGCTGAAAATAGCCGTACGCCCGCTTTCCTGGCCCATCAACATCGGCGCGAAATTCAAAGGCGTCTACAACATCTACGAGCACTCGCTCGACCTCTTCAAGCCCGACAAGCAGAAGGTTACGGAGCGCGTGGAAGTCGACGACCTCGCCTCCCCGCTGGTCGACGAGACCATAGGCGAAGCTGATGCCACCAAACTGCGCGACGACCTCGAACTGATTTCCGGCGTCTACCCCGAATTCGACAAAGAGGAATATCTCGCCGGAAAACTCGCCCCGGTATTCTTCGGCTCGGCGTTAAACACCTTCGGCGTGAAGGAACTGCTCGACTGCTTCGTGCAGATAGCCCCGTCGCCGCGTCCCGTGCAGGCCGAAGAGCGCGTGATAAATCCTGAAGAAGAAGCCTTCTCCGGTTTCGTGTTCAAGATTCACGCCAACATGGACCCCAACCACCGCTCCTGCATCGCCTTCGTCAAGGTTTGCTCCGGCAAATTCGAGCGCAACGTAAATTACCGCCATATCCGCTCCGACAAAATGATGCGCTTCGCCGCCCCCACGGCTTTCATGGCACAGAAAAAGAGCATCGTCGATGAAGCCTATCCCGGCGACATAGTCGGCATCCCCGATACCGGCAACTTCAAGATCGGCGACACACTCACAGCTGGCGAGACCATTCATTTCAAGGGACTTCCCTCCTTCTCGCCCGAGATGTTCAAATACATCGAGAACACCGACCCGATGAAAGCCAAACAACTTGACAAGGGCATACGTCAGCTAATGGACGAAGGTGTCGCACAGCTGTTTGTCAACCAGTTCAACGGACGCAAGATTGTCGGCACTGTCGGGCAGCTTCAGTTTGAGGTTATCCAGTACCGCCTTCTCCATGAATACGGCGCCCAGTGCCGCTGGGAACCAATCTCGCTCTACAAAGCCTGCTGGATTGAAAGCGACGACGCCGAAGCCCTCGAAGCTTTCAAAAAGCGCAAATACCAGTTCATGGCCACCGACACCATGGGCCGCGACGTCTTCCTCGCCGACTCCAACTACGTTCTCCAGATGGCCCGTACGGACTTCCCCGCCATCAATTTCCATTTTCGGAGTGAATTTTAACGCTTGACCAAACCGGTACGGCAGCCTTGAGGGGCCCAGACTACCGGGAATATTCACGACTTATCCGGGTTGATCGGGATTTATCTCGACTAACCCGGATAAGTTGTGATTATTCCTGATAAATCGTGTTTAATCCGGATAAATCATGATTAATCATTATTAAACCGGAATAATGCCATAATTTTCCGATGCGTTTGCCAGGCGTGAAGCAAATTTGTGTATTTAATTAAAAAGTGTTATTTTTGTAGGTAATATGGATTGACCTGCGGACTGCACTTTCCGCCACGCGTCGTTTTTGGGCGATTGCGGAGCGGAGAACGCGCGTCAAACCGCTATCCTGCAAATATTTAATTCCAACACATAAATGTTGCTCAAACGTTTTTTCATCTCCATGCTTGGCTCGCTGGCAGCCATATGGATTTCAGCGATGCTGATCATCGTGCTCTGCATGATGTTTGCCATCTCATCGATTGTAAGCTTCTCAAAAACCGAAACCACAAAGATTCATCATCACTCCATCCTCTGCCTTGACCTGAACGGCCCGATCGACGAAACTGTCGAAATGCCGACGTTCATGCAGATTGTAAACGGAGAAATGAACTCCACCTCTACGCTCTCCTCGATTGTCGACGCCATTGCGGCCGCAAAAACCGACTCGAAAATCGAAGGCCTCTACATCAAGGCAAACGGCGCCGTTGCCGGCATGGCTACACGCCAGGCAATCCGGCAGGCTGTTGAAAGCTTCCGCGAATCAGGGAAATGGGTTGTGGCTTACGGCGACTCCTACAGCCAGGGCGATTATTACATAGCTACAGCTGCCGACGAAGTTTTCCTCAATCCCGTAGGTGAAATCGGTCTCGAAGGCCTTGCAACAGGGATTCCGTTCTTCAAGGGATTGCTCGACAAACTCGGCGTGGAAATGCAGGTGGTGAAAGTCGGAACATTCAAAAGCGCTGTGGAACCTTTCCTGCTCGACCACATGAGTGAAGCCAACCGCCTGCAGACCTCCGTATATCTCGACGGGCTCTGGAGTCAATACACCGAAGCCGTAGCTAAATCGCGCGGCATCAGCATAGAGCAGCTGAACCAGATGGCAGACTCGCTCGCTACTGTGGCTGAAGCCGTCAAAATGGTAGACCTCAAGCTTGTCGACGGGCTGAAATACACCGATGAAATCACCGACTATCTCAAGGACAAGACCGGACGCGAGCATAAGGACGACCTGCGTCTTATCGGTGTAAGCCAATATCTCTCGACCGACGTGGAAATTCCACACCGCGAAAAAGCTAAAAAGAAAATCGCCGTATACTATGCGGCCGGCGACATTACAACCTCCGACCGCGAGGGGATTGCCTCAGACCGCGTGGTGCCCGATATTCTCGACCTTGCCGACGACGACGATATAAAGGCTATGGTGCTCCGCGTGAACAGCGGGGGCGGCTCGGCATTCGCATCCGAACAAATCTGGCACGCTCTCGAGGTATTCAAATCGAAAGGCAAAAAACTCTACGTCAGCATGGGCGACTATGCTGCTTCGGGCGGTTACTACATTTCGTGTGGCGCCGATAAAATTTACGCACAGCCCACCACGCTGACTGGCTCAATCGGCATCTTCGGCATGATTCCCTGCTTCAACGGTCTGCTGACAAATCATATGGGCGTCAACATCGACTTCGTGACAACCAACGCCAACGGCGCACAGCCCAACTCGTTTGAGCCTATGAGTCCGTTCGTACGCCAGAAAATGCAGTCCACAGTAAATCAGGGCTACGAACTCTTCACATCACGCTGCGCCGAAGGGCGCCATATGAATCAGGACTCCATCAAAGCAATAGCCGAAGGCCGCGTATGGGACGGTACATCAGCCCTCCGTATCGGCCTTGTCGACAAACTCGGCTCGCTCGACGACGCCATCGCCAATCTGGCAGCCGAAATGGGCTACTCCAAATATCAGGTAGTAGATTATCCGAGCCGCGAAGCCAACTTCATGGAAATTCTCAACTCGATTGCCGGGTATTCCGACTATGCACGCGTCCGCGCCCTCCGCGAGGAACTCGGGCAAGCTTATCCGCTCTATCAGGACATCCGGCGCCTACAGACGCTCGACCCGATTCAGGCTCGTATGGAACGTACAGTGATATTCTGATCTCCCTGTCCTCATATTCTGATATCCAAGCTATCCAAACGAACAATTATACCATCAACCACCAGGATTTCCCACTGCAAGACTGAAAACAGATGCCACGCAACAGGTTCATATCATCGTGCATCCTGCTCCCGCTCTCAAAGCTATATGGTTTCGGGGTGGCGGTGCGCAATCTTATGTTCAAGTGGCATATCCTCAAGCAGCGTGAATTTCCTGTGCCCGTGGTTGTGGTAGGCAATATTTCGGCCGGAGGTACGGGCAAGACGCCACATACCGAATACGTCCTCGACCTGCTGCGCTACAAATACCGCATCGGAATGATTTCGCGTGGCTACAAGCGCCACACAAAAGGCTTCGTGCTCGCCACAAACCGCTCCACGCCGCTTGATATCGGCGACGAACCATATCAGATTTACCAGAAATTCGGGCGCGACGTGACTGTCGCCGTATGCGAGGACCGCTGCACCGGGATAGACCAGCTGCTCAAACTCGATCCGCGTATCAATCTGATTGTGCTCGACGACGCATTCCAGCACCGCTACGTCAAACCCTCGGTGTCAATCGTGCTGACGGAATTCAACAATCCGGTGTTCTACGACAAGCTCCTGCCGCTGGGACGTCTGCGCGAGCCGGCCAAAGCCATTTACCGGGCAGACATGGTAGTGGTCACGAAATGCCCCGAGCAACTCAAGGCCATCGAATACCGTATATTCAAAAATTCGCTCAAGCTGTTCCCCTATCAGAAGCTCTTCTTCTCGCGTTTCAACTATACGTCGCTGCGGCCGCTATTCCCCGATATCGTCGGCGAAGCGCCGCATCTGAGCTGGCTCACCACCGACGACTCGATTCTCGTGGTCTCCGGCATAGCGAATCCCAAACCCCTGATACGCCATCTGAAAGGATTCCCGGCAAAAGTGAAGGTAAAGGTCTTCCCCGACCACCACAACTTCACCCGAAAGGACCTCGACGCTATCGCGAAGCGCTTCGGAGAACTCCAGGGGAAACACCGGTTGATTGTTACCACCGAGAAGGATGCGGTACGACTCGTCAACAACCCTTACTTCCCCCACGCTCTCAAACGCCACATTTTCTATCAGCCCGTGGAGGTGAAGTTCGACCCCATGAACGTCGACTCGTTCGATCTCGAACTTCAGAAACAACTTCTCAAGGCCATAAAATAAGACTCTCCCAAAGCACCAGAATAGGCGTCTGTAAGACATATATAATAGCGGACGGCTGAACCTCAAGCCACCGCCTCACGTTTTAACTAAATAAAACCCATATAATATCATGCTCGAAAAAATCCAACAGACGGCGGACTACCTCCGTTCGAAAGTAGCCGACATGCCCCATGTGGCAATCATTCTCGGCACAGGTCTCGGCCCCATCGCCGACATCATTGAGAACAAAACCGTAATTCCCTACAAGGAGATACCCAACTTCCCCGTTTCGACGGTGCAGGGCCACAGCGGCAATTTCATCTTCGGCGAACTCGGCGGCAAGCGCGTAATGGCCATGCAGGGTCGCTTCCACTACTACGAAGGCTACGACATGAAGACCGTGACCTTCCCCGTGCGCGTAATGCGCGCCCTCGGCGTGAAGACCCTCATCGTCAGCAACGCCGCAGGCGGCATGAACAAGGAATTTTCCGTAGGCGATGTAATGATCATCACCGACCACATCAATCTTTTCCCCGAGAATCCTCTCCGCGGCAAGAACTACGAGGAGCTCGGCGTACGTTTCCCGGCCATGACCGAGGCCTACAGCCATCGTCTCGTTGCCCTCGCCGATGAAATCGGCCGCGAAAAAGGGATGCGCCTGATGCACGGCGTGTATGTCGGCACTACAGGCCCCACATTCGAGACTCCCGCCGAATACGAGTATTTCCGCATCATCGGCGGCGACGCCGTAGGCATGTCGACCGTGCCTGAAGTCATCGTAGCCAACCATGGCGGCATGGAGGTATTCGGTCTCTCCGTAATCACCGACCTGGGCGGTAAGGACATCACTCAAGTACCCTCCCACGAAGAGGTCCAGCAGGCAGCCGTTACGGCCGAGCCCGTCACCAAAGAACTCGTGAAGAATCTCGTGGAGCGTCTCTGATATCTGCGTCAATCACTTATTTAACGCATAAACAACATTGCCCCCGGCATTCCGGTCCGGCTGACTATGCCCGGCAAGAATCCGGGGGCATTCCTACAATATTCTAATGAACCAGCAGCAAACCGAAATATCAAAAATCGGGGAATTCGGTCTCATCGACCGCCTGACCGACGGCATAAGTCTTGTCAACAAATCGTCGCTACGCGGCGTGGGCGATGACTGCGCCGTGCTCCGCTACCCCGACACGGATGTTCTTGTATCAACCGACCTCCTTGTCGAAGGGATTCACTTTGATTTGACCTACGTGCCGCTGAAGCATCTCGGCTATAAGGCCGCCGTCGTGAATTTCAGCGACATATACGCCATGAACGGCCATCCACGTCAGATTACGGTATCGCTCGCCATATCAAGCCGTTTCACCGTAGAGCATATCGAAGAACTCTACAGCGGCATCCGCCTGGCATGCGAAATCTATGGTGTAGACCTCGTGGGGGGCGACACCACTGCATCGCGCTCCGGGCTTGTAATCTCGATAACGGCCATCGGCGATGCTCCGTCCGACCGTATAGCCACACGCTCGGGAGCGAAGCCCACCGACCTGATCTGCGTTTCGGGCGACCTCGGTGCCGCATACATGGGCCTTCAGCTTCTTGAACGCGAGAAAACCGCCTCCGTAGGCCAAACCGATTTCCAGCCGCAATTCCAGGGCAAGGAGTACCTTGTGGAACGTCAGCTCAAGCCCGAGGCAAGACGCGACATAATCGAAAATCTCGAAAAAGCTCACATCGTGCCCACCTCGATGATCGACGTGAGCGACGGACTCTCGTCGGAACTGCTTCATATCTGCAAAGCCTCAGGCGTAGGCTGCCGGGTATATGAAGACCGTATTCCGATCGACTATCAGACTGCCCTCATGGCCGAGGAACTCAATATGAACCTCGTCACCGCCGCCATGAACGGAGGCGAAGACTATGAACTGCTCTTCACCGTTCCCCTCCATGCATATGAGGAAATCAAGAAAATTCCCGGAGTCCACGTAATAGGCCACATCACCAAGCCGGAACTTGGCGAATATCTCGAGACCCGCGACGGCACTGAAATCCCCCTGCGCGCCCAGGGTTTCAACCACATGGCCCCAACCCAGGACTTCACCGTTGACCAATCCGCAGAAACTAAAGCCTAAGAATCCACACAGGTGAATATGCGCATACAAATCAGCACATATTCGCCTGTTTTTATCTTACCTAACATTACTATTTCCCATGAAAAAGACTATTTGTATCGCAATGCTTGCCGGGGCGATTGCTCTGGGTGCATGCGGGTCGAAGAAAGGCGCGGACGCCCAGAGCGGCGAGGAGCGCGACTCGACGTACACAACGCTCACACATCCCGACTGGAGCCGCAACGCGGTAATCTATGAGGTAAATCTCCGCCAGTACACAGATTCCGGCACGGTGACGGCCTTCGCCAACCAGCTGCCACGCCTTCAGGACCTCGGCGTAGACATCCTATGGTTCATGCCGATAAATCCGATTTCCGTGCAGGACCGCAAGGGAACGCTCGGCAGCTATTACGCCGTAGCAGACTACAAGGCATTCAATCCAGAGTTCGGAACAATCGATCAGTTCAAGGAGACTGTAAAGAAAGCACACGAACTGGGAATGAAAGTAATTCTCGACTGGGTACCGAATCACTCCGGACGCGACAACCGCTGGGTGAAGGAACATCCCGACTGGTATGAGACCGACTCGCTCGGTAATATGAAAGGTGTATACGACTGGACCGACGTCTATGTTTTCGACTACTCCAACCCTGAGATGCGCAAAGGGATGATCGACGCAATGAAATTCTGGCTAACCGACGTTGATGTCGACGGCTTCCGCTGCGACGTAGCGATGGAAGTGCCGACAGACTTCTGGAACGAGGCCCGCAAAGAGCTTCAGGCCGTGAAACCGGAACTTTTCATGCTCGCCGAGGCAAGCAAGCCCGAGCTTCAGAAAGAAGCTTTCGACATGGGCTACAACTGGCCGATGAAAGACCTTTTCAGCGCCATCGCCGCCACATCGGGTCAGTATTCTTTCAAGGGCGCAGACGGAAAGGTTCGCGAATTCCCCTCCACCCACGCTGCGGCAATCGACTCGCTCGTAATGGCTCAGGAAAAGGAATATCCCCGCGACACATATCTTATGAATATGGTAACTAACCACGACCTCAATTCGTGGGAAGGCACCGAATTCGATCGTCTCGGCAATCTTACCGAGGCGTTCGCAGTACTCTCCTACACACTCCCGGGAATGCCCCTTATCTATACCGGACAGGAAACCGGGATGAACCGTGCTTTCGAATTCTTTGAAAAAGATAAGGCACCGCAGTGGGAACCGCGCAACGAATATTTCGCCTTCTATCAGAAGCTCAACGCCCTCAAGCATTCGCAGCAAGCGCTTGCCGCAGGAACGGCCGGTGGTGAATATACATCCATACCTGTCAGCGAAGAGGATATAATTGCTTTCGAACGCAAGTCGGGCGACTCACGCGTGATGGTACTTGCCAATCTCGGCGCAAAGGAACTTGACTTCGCCATGGCCGGAAAAGACAAGCCCGTAGTACAGGGGATGGTCGACTACTTCAGTGGAAAGAGTGCGCAATTTCCCACCCAGCTGAAGCCGGGTGAATATCGCGTGTTTGTCAACAAATAAAAGAAGGATTCTATCTATAATTCAGCGGCATGAAAAGGCGCCGAGCAGATGAAGGACCTGAGGCATAACAGCCGACACTCCATCATTCTCTATAGTGGCCACGGGGCAATGCGCCGTGGCCATGTTTTTTTTCTGAGCCTCGATTCGGGCTCGAATACGTACTTCGTCGAGACCATCGCGCCTTCCCACACGGGCAATACGCACCTTTTCAGGTGCCACCACCTCCCATATGGCGTCGACCATAAAATCAATACCACTCTCGACCACAATAGCAGACTCTACAAAAAGAGGCTTCTTTACTCCGATGTTTATGAAAGCTGAATACCAGCGCCTTATGTCATCGCGGACCTCACCATGAACCAGCCTGTTGAGTGCTTCAAGAAGATTACGGTCGGCGAACACAGCCTCGGCGAGCACCGGGCGACATATCGACTTGCGGCCATCGCTGCCGGTACTGATGGCAGAAGGGCAAATATGCTTCTCGATTCCGGCGAGAATCTGTTCGCTCTCATCCATCAGGCGACGTGCACGGCTGTCGCAGTCGTACACCTCGTAGCCCATTGCACGAAGGATGCGGCAAACCACCGATTTACCTGCTCCAATCCCACCGCCTATCGCTATGAGACCCGGAAGGCGCAGATACCCGGAATGCGATTCGTCCATAAACCGATAAATGAATTTTGTAGTATTATACTTGTTGGCAACTGATTTCAGCTAAAAAATTGAATATCGGATTGTAGGTGCACCGATTATCAATGAATATGGTTCATAAAGAGGGCGGATGCACCAGGGTGCATCCCTACTTTTTGGTAGCCAACAAGCATATCGATACCATGAATTTGTGATGTAAAGATTAACCCTTAGTCGGCACGCTCCACGACATATTCTACCTGCGCGGGGGTCACTGTGACGCCTCTATACGGAGCAGGAAGGGAATTCACAACCACAGGGAGCGCCTTGACCGAAGGAGTAATTTCATTGTAATCGACCGTAGCCTTAAGTTTTGGCGCAGGGCGCTTGTAGTAGCTCTTAGGCATGAGATATGTCACCTCCACGAGCGAAGGGAAAGCTACGACACGCACACCGAAAGGAATGTTGACGACCTCTACGGGAATCCTTTGCGTTTTCGCCACAAGCGGCTCTACAGGAAACGTGATCTGCACCGACGGCGGAATGGCGCGCATGCCCTTACGGGTCTCAAGCTTCACGTTCATCGTCACGGAGTCGGTGAGATTTGCCAGCGTAATCACCGGTGTGGAAAGCGAATGAATGGCAAAACGCTCGGGAGAATTCGAATAAAGCATCACCGAGTCAGTAGCCAGAACAGGATGCCCGGCATATGCGTATTGCGGTTCGGTATGGATGTCGGAACGCACGTTGACAGCCACCTTGATACCGGGATTTGATGTATAGCTGATACGCAGAGAATCCGGCCGGAGGGTCACAATATTTGCGCCGGTGCCGAAAATACCGCGTACGGCGGCGTTAAGTCGTGCTGCCGAAAGAATGAGAGTGCTGTCGTTCTGCCGGGAAAAATCCTCCACATGCAGCTTCACGGTTGGCGTCTTGCCCCAGGCGTAGCGAAGCAGTGCAGAACCCTTGTCCTTCACGCTAAGACTGAGAACTGGATTGTATCCTGAAAGGATGGTACAGTCGGAGGGAAAATCTTCGAGCTGAACCGGCACAATATAGTCGCGCTGCACATCATCGTTGAGTGCGAGCAAAAACCAGAATACGGTCGAGATAGCCAGAAAAACGACAAACGTGAGGAGATTGCGCCCCCTGGCGGAGCGCAAACCCTCACGTGCTTCGTTTGCGATTTTCTTGAATTCCACAATGTTCAGTCGGCGGCATAACCGCCTTTACAAAGCCTGAAACGGGGAGAATCGACCTTGTCAGGCGTTTTTCTTGGCCTCGGTCTCCTGCTGGGCGTCGGCGGCAGTGGGATAAACAGAGCCCTTGTCGATTTTTATTGTAACGCCGTCGGCAATGCTCATAATGATATAAGTAGTGGAAATTTCCTTGATTTTTCCATAGATACCACCGGCGGAAATAACGGTGTCGCCTTTCTGGAGACCTTCGCGGAATTTCTTGATTTCCTTCTGCTTTTTCTGCTGGGGACGAATCATCATGAAATAGAAGATGGCGATAAGCAGCACAATCATGATGATGCTCGACCATCCGCTGCCACCCTGAACGGCAGCCTGGAGGGGGATAAGCTGTAACATAACTTTCTGGATTTTCTAAATTTGGGGGTTATTGAATTGAAGGGGTTATTCTCAGAACTTGGAGATTTTGCCCTCCTCGCGCAGCATGTTGGCCACGGAGAAAAGGACGCCGTTGACAAACTGGCCGCTGCGGCGAGTTGAGTAGTAGTTGGCGATCTCCACGTATTCGTTCATCGTCACGGCCAGCGGAATCTGCGGGAAGCGGATAAGCTCGGTGATGGCCGTAATCAGTATCACGATATCCATAAAGGCCAGGCGTTCGGGGTCCCAGTTGGAGCCGTCGATAAACATCTCAACGTAGCCGCGGTAGGTGTCGCGGTTCTTGATTGCGTTGTAGAAGAGTTCGGGACCGAAATCGGCATCTTCCTGATCCTTGTAGATGGGGAGCAGACGGGCCGGCTTTTCAGGGCCGCTCTGTGCAATATGGCGGATTGTCTTGAGTACGAAAGTGCCCATGGTCGAAAGGTCGTCGTTCCAGTAAATCGACCGCCCTTCGAGCGCTTCGGCAAGAACGTCGGACGGGAGAACGATATTCTTCATCAGCACACGCCAAAGTTCGCAATCGTCGGCAAAGGTCGTCTCTTCGGCTTCCATATAGTCGGCATATGCCTTCGACTCCTTAATCTGTACGAGCAAATCCTTTAGCAGAAGGAAGTCGGACTCCCAGGAGAAAGGATGCTTCTTGAGATATTCCTCCATGTCGGGGTTTTCACGCACGGCACGGATAAAAGCATTGTCGACAAAGCGCATGTTGGGGTTTAGCTCCTCGTCGGTGGGGATATATTTTTCTTTTGCCGCCTCTATGCGTTCAGCTTCCATCTGCGTAAGATATACCGGCAGCATCAGCAGTGCATGGTAAAGCTCGTAGGCCTTATCGAGCGAAGCTGCAAGGGAGGATTTCGCGTCGGCATACGAACGCTCGGAGTCGGCATACTGCCGGAGCGTCTCGACGGCCATGGCCACACCTTTCTGGAAACCGGCGATGGAGAAATTGCTGTCGGTGCGCGCACATTCGGCCATAAGCTGGCTGGGAGCAATGACGGTATTGAGCACTACCGTCCAGAACCGCACTTCATCGTCGAGCGAAGGCCGCTTTTTCTTGCGGTAATCGATATAGATTGCAGAAGAAGTGATGATGCTGTAGAGACGCATCAGCGCGGGATTGAAAATCTCCACACCGGAGTCGCCGCGACCGATTATCTCGCGAACGGCGGAGTCGGCGGCCAGAGCTTTCGCGAGTTTGCTTCCGGCGAGCATGTTGGCATCGCCGAGAGCCTCCATCGGACTCGATTTGGAGCGACTCACGCGGAAACCCGAGAGCTGAAGGACAATAAGAAGCAGGTTGATGTAGACGCTGTAGGCGTATTTGCTGTCGCGGGAACTATTGTCGGGCTCAAGCAGATGAAATTCGCTACGAGTGAGCAGATAGGAGTAAAGCATCTGCACCACTTTGATTCTTATCAATATACGATTTATCATACTCTCTTAGAAATGTTCGAATACGAAGCTGTCGGGCTTCTGCGCGGCAAAGTTACAAAACTTCCTGCACACGGCAAAAAGCATCCGAGCGGAAATTTTGCCGGAAAAAGCAATGGAAGCGCGCCCGGATGAAGGTTTCACCCCTCCGGGGAGTACAACCGTATTACTTTGCGATCTTCAGCACCGGGGCTATGGAGCGCGGAGCATCGGCGGGAAGATTCACACTGAGTCCGTCGGCCGTACGCGTGAAGGGAACTTTACCATAGCCTACGAGTTCCACCCGCTTGATACGGCCTTTATAGTTGGGAGAATCCTTGGCGAGACTCCTCACAAGAATGTTGCCGTTTTCGGGCCAACCGAGGGCGATGGCATACAGGTGTTTGGGCGTCTGAGTGAAACGGATTTCATCAGCTCCAGCATTAAGATAGGAACCTTCGTTGAAACCCTGGTCCTTGAGTTCGATGGGAGTATCGGCAATCGGGCCCTCGCCGAAAATGGTCCAGGGGCGCGTTGAAAAAATGCCCTCGCCGTTGACCTTCAGCCATGCTCCGATTTCACGGATTATCTTCTCTTCCTTCTCGTCGTAGGTGCCATCGGCACGCAGAGGCACACTCAAAAGCAGATTGCCGTTCTTGCTGACCACGTCGGCAAGCAGTTTCACGACCTGAGCGGCCGATTTATAACGGTCACGGTCGTAGTAGGAGGTGTTGTAATGCCAGTTGCCGATACAGGTACACGTCTGCCATGGCTTTTCCGAGATATAGTTGGGCGCTCCGCGCTCAACGTCCCACACGATGGCCTCCTTCTGCTCGTCGGTGAGAATCTTGCCGAACATCACGGCGGACGACTTGCCGCCGCGCGTAGACGGATTGTGATTGTAGAAATGGGCCGCGATTTTCATGCCTGCATCGCTCACGGGATAGAACGGCACTGCCGTAGTGTCGAAATAGAGCAGGTCGGGATCGTAGCGGTTGATAACGTCGAGAGTGCGGTTATAAAAATTCGTGCAGAAGAATTCCGAGGGGGTGGCGGCGCCGTTGCCCCAATCCCATTGCTTGCCGAGCATGTCGTCGCTCCAGGAGCCGAAACTGTCGGGATGGTTCTGCGCATAAAGCATCTGGGGATCGAGGCCATCCCACCACTTACCATTTCCGTCGGCGGCAGTAAGACGCCCGTCGTAGGGGATGCCGACCTTGTCGCCGTGGCGGTCGTAGCGGCGTGCGGGTTCATAGAATATCCAGGCGTGGTCGGCATGCAGGCTCACACCAAATTTAAGGCCATGCTTGCGGCAAGCGTCGGCCCAACCGGCAAGAAGGTCTTTTTTCGGACCGATTGCAGCCGAGTTCCAGGGCTGATACTTGCTGTCCCACAGGTCGAAATTGTCGTGATGGTTGCCGAGAGCGAAAAAGTACTTAGCTCCAAGCTCCTTGTAGAGACCGACAATGCTGTCGGGGTTCCAACGCTCGGCCTTGAAGAGCGGAAGGATGTCCTTGAAACCGAACTCCGACGGATGCCCGTAGTTCTCGACGTGATATTTGTATTGCTTGGAACCTTCCTGATACATGCCGCGGGCCATCCAGTCGCCCGAGCCTTCCACACACTGCGGGCCCCAGTGAGCCCACATGCCGAATTTAGCATCTCGGAACCAGTCGGGCACATCGTATTGGCTGAGCGACTCCCATGTAGGGGTATATTTTCCGGTCTGCATAGGTTCCTGAGCCTCAGAAACTTTTACCTGGAAATCCTGCGCACACAGTGCAACCGGCAACATAGCGGCGGCTGCCATGAATAAAACGAGTCTTCTTGTCATTGTAGATAAAATAGGGAATGGTATTAGCTAAAAGTCTATTTTATTACAAAATTACGGAAAATGTGCGATAATTGCAACCACAGCATAGAAAACACAACGCCCCACTATGGGGCATGGATGCAAAACGTGCTTCCCTACGGGAGCTCTTTCAGGCGGCTTGTGATAGCGGCGCATCTTCGGCGTCGACTTCAGGCTCGGTTTCGGGGTCGTATTTACGTACTGCCCCCGTCAGCACTCGCCCTCGTCTCCTTGAATCTGCACCACTCTGACAAGCCGCCTCGCCATCCGGATGGCCTAAAACACAACGCCCCACTATGGTAGCATGGATCCTGAACATGCTTCCATAGCGGGGCGTCTGTTCTTTTCGCAGGCCGAAAAGAACCAAAAGACCAAGGGGCGCTGAGAAAAGCTTTACGGCGAGGGCGGCCGCGCTGCTCGCGCAAGGTCAGTCTGGTATCTTCCTCGCAGGGGACGGCACGCTCGCGGCGCGAGGTGTTGGTCTCGTTGCAGACCCAGGGAGGGCGGGTGCAGAGGAAGTGGAGGATGAACAGGCGCCGGTGGCGCTCGATGGGGCCCAGCAGTTCGATTAGAAGACCTGGCAGGAGGCCAAGGGATGGAAGCATTCGAGACTGGAAAGCAAACAAAAGGGGCGTGAAGGGCGTTATTTGTGCAAAGCGGGGAAAGAATCTGCAGTTGTTTATACCTACGGATATATCTAAGGCAGAGATGCTGCGGACTCCAAGCCGCCAAAATGACACACGATCAATTAAAAACTGAAACTACTATGGAACTCAAGAACGCACACCGCCATCATCGCGTACATTTTATCGTGAAAGTCGCCCTGCAGGCAGCAACTCTTATCGCAGCCGGACTGGCTGTTCACGAACTCGATCGCATCAATCACCGTCTGAAAAAGATTGAGAAACGCGAACACCGCCATCTCCTCTAAAGTCAGGAGTTTAACTATTAAATGAGAAAGAAAGAGGGCGTGTCATAATAGCCCATCTGGGTCGTCGCCTGAGGGGTTCAGGTTCGGTCATTGACCTTAGTCGAATCCCTTCACCCTCACCCTCAGGCTCCTACCATCTGGACCATTCTTTGCATAGCAAAGCGACCAAAGGTCGATGACTGACAGCGCCCTCACCATCCGTGTAATAATAGGGCGGTGTGTCAATATTCAAAAAATTGACACACCGCCCTTCTAAATTTGTAGGCCTATATATCGGCTAATATTTATTTTACAATCACTTTTTCGACCGTTCTGCCCTGACGACGGATATACAGGCCGCTGACAGGGTTATCGACCTTTATACCCTGCAAATTGTAGAACTCTACCGGGGCATCGGCATCGTCGCCGAGCACCGACACCACACCCGATTCCGCTGCTTTGATACTTACATCGTCGATACGCGTATTGGCATAGGTTGTCTGAGTTTTATGATGGAAGCCAAGATAGTATACGCCATCGGCCGGAACAGTGAATTTTGCCTCCACATGTTTCCATCCTTTAGGTGTAGCAGACCCATCGTAAAGATAATCATTATCATGTGAATATATTACATTGTCGAAAGTATTCACGTCGGCCGGATCGGTACCGAGACAGGCATCGAGCGAAACCTTATCATAGGAAGCGCCGTTTCCATAGAAATCAAGAGTATAGCTTCCTTCTCTGAACTGGATGGGAGGCGAAATCAACCAGTCGTCACCAAGATATGAACTGCCACCGGTTACGGCATACGCCGACTTACCGCTGAATTCATAACTCTTGATTCCGAACTGCCAGCCATAATTAGCATTGCCGGTGTGATTGATAACAGTCCAAAGCGAGCCGTCCTGACTGTCCTCGAAGCTGGTAAAGTATGGAATTGAAGCCACAGATACTACCTTGACGGCATTGGATTCCGCCGACACGCCGACAACACCGCCACATACAGGTTCAACCACATAGGTATAGCTTCCGGGGGCATCGAGCACCTCTGAAAATTCGGTTTTGGAGATACCCTCAGCCACGCTCGTCCTGTCGGAGCCAAGTTTGCGGTAGACGTTGTATACAATGGCATCATAGTCGGCATAGCCGCCATTTACAGTCGCATCAGGCTTTTCCCACGTAACGGATACAACCTTATCGGCAATAGATGCGGAAAGATTCTGAACGGGCATGAGCTGATCCATGCCGGCAAATACTTCCGTAAATGCCGGAAAGCCGTTTCCCGTTTCATTGAAGGGAATTACCTCAAAAGTAAGATTGCCATTAGGAGCGTCAGGGTATGTGCACGCTGTGGCATCCGCGGGAAGGACAAGGGAACCACCGCCAACACCGAGGCAGTACACCCTCACACCGGTAATTTCAACAGGGTTGCCCTTATAATCCACCGTCGGGAGTGTCCACGAAAGGTCGACGGAATATGGGTTGGACTCCTGCGTTTTCGCTTTCAAATCAGTAACTGCGAGAGGTGATTTTCCGTTTACGGATTTATCTTTGAAATAAAGTGCCGTAACCTGAGCGTCATCGCCGAGCTTATTCAGCTTCTCATAGTCTGTGGTAAAATCCACGAAACCACCGGGAATACCCGTGGTCAGGTCTATCTGGCAGAAATGCGCATAGCTGGGATGCTGCTGCGCCCACCAGAGACGACCATCGGCGTCAAAAGCCATAGACTGGAACTGGTCGGCAGTTCCCAGGTTATGACGTGGAGCCGCCTGAGTGACCGCACCGGAAAATTTGTCGACTTTATATAGATAACGATAGGACGACATTGCGTAGAGCTGACCGGTCGCATCGCATGCAAGCGTGATAAGACCATCAATCGCCACCTTGTTATTTCCGTCGATGGCCGTGAGCTCGCCGGGAGAACCGATTATTCTATAGGTGCCGGTGTTCATATCAACCACGCAAAGCGATGTGGGCGCAATTTCCCCACTTGTACTTTTATCCTCCACAAGGGCATACATCGTGTTGGTCGTGTAATCGTAGGTCATGTCGACTACGCGATTTCCCGACGTATAGTGGTAATCAAGCCTCTTGTTGGTCTCGGCATCGTATATCGCCCAGTCGTAGGGTGTAATCTGACCATACATTTCGTCGAGTTCCGCACGATAAACATAAACCTTACCGTCGACAAACTCTCCTGCAATGGGATGGACATCACCGAAGTCTCTCTGCGGAAGGTTGAGTGTCTGCGGAGCTGCCACATCAAACGAAACGAAACCACGTTTACCATCCTTAGAGTTAAAGAGATAGCCATAGGCAGTAGTGTCGGCTGCGGCGACTCCGACAACAAGACACGAGCACGCCGCCATAGCATAGCGTAAAAGTTTTTTCATAGATTGCGAATGAAAATTAATGATTTGATTGAAATGTTAATATTCATCGCAAATATACAACATAAAATTTAATGCGCAACCATTTTCTTCAATTAATATTTGAAATTCTCATTTAATTTTCAGCAAATATTAATCATCCATCCCTACATCAATCAAATCAAAAAAAGCCTATAACCTCCAGACAGCTATATTCTATACTTCCCGACAAAATATATCATATATCGACAAACCGACCTGAGGATTTATCATTGCAGGCCCAGAGGGAGGGGACGTCGAGGAGAGCGGTGGAGGGGAAATGTCGGCTGAGGTAGCGGAGAATGAAGGAGCGGGTATCGTCGGCAATAAGGGGATCGTAGTCGAAGTGGGTGTTGTAGAGAACAAGAGGCATTTCTATGCCGCGAGCCTTTATGGCCTCAAACGAGAGTACCGCATGGTTGATGGATCCCAGCGAGCCGTTTACCACAAAAATGAGAGGAAGCCGACGCGTGGCCACGTAGTCGGCTGTAAAGAAATCATCGGTGAGGGGCACCATAAGGCCGCCAGCGCCCTCTACAAGGACGACCTCAAATCTCTCGAGCAGCCGCCGTGTGGCGCCATCGATTACTTCGAGCGGAATATCGCGACGGTCGAGGCGGGCGGCGAGCTGCGGCGAGCAGGGGTGGCTGAATATCAGCGGAGCGGTGGTATGGTCGAGGTCGACATCCATAGGCTCCACGCCCATAATGCGGCGGTGAAGCTCGATATCCTCGGAAAAATCCTTATTGCCGGTCTGGACAAACTTCTGCGTAACGACATTCTTCCCGACGGCCATCAATGCGGCGGCGAGCCAGCCGGTGCAGTAGCTTTTACCGGCATCGGTATGGATACCGCTGATGAAATATGATCCTTTCATGGATTTGAGGAAAGCAGCTGCATCGACATCGGATAATTCTATAGGATTCATTATATTGAGACTATTTTACACTGGTTTTCTGAAAATCAGATATAAAGGACAATAGGAGAGACGATACCGGCCATCGGGAGAGGCAGGATAATGGCGTGCGATGCGCAGAGCCAAAGCTGGCGAAGGCTCGGTGGCACCATTGACACCGGTTTCCCTGAGGTGGCGCAGAAGTTCTTTGGGCGAGGCAAAATCCATACTGATGGATTCAGTTTCGCCGACCTCGATTATCGCATCGGCCGGGAGAGCCGCCTTCAGCGTTGCCAGAGAGGGATAGCGGAGCGAAACACCGGTTAGCTCCCTTAGCTGCGAAAATGTACCCTCGCCATAGAGAGCGAAGGCCGCAATCCCACCCTTCCGCAACACGCGATAAGCTTCGGCCACAAAGCGTTCGGGCGAGTGGAACCATTGGAGGGTAGACGAGGACAAGAGCAGGTTGACACTTTCAGGCTCAACCGAACGTATGCAGGTCTCGGCATCGCAGGTAAGCCAGGAAGCATTTGAGGGAAGCATACCGAAATGTTCGGCAAGATCCCAAAGTTCAAGAGAAGAGCATCGGCAACCGCCGCAGGTCAAGGCCATCTCATACAGTTCGGTAAGGACGCCCGTCCCGGCTCCAACCTCGATAATCCGGCCGAAGTCGCGTTTACCCTCAATCAAAGGCTCCACCCTACTCCAAAGGGATTCAGCCACACGCCGCTGCACGGAGGCGCCGCGCCTGTAGGTTTCGCGGGCCGCAGAAAAACGCCGACCCACGAGCGATTTATCGACGGTAAAGCGGTCGAGTATCGACTGAAAGTCCGGAAAATGGCCCTGAGAGCCGAGCGTGACGGCCTTTTCCGACGGCCAGAAAGCGCGTTGAGCCGCCGAGGGGAAAATAAGATCGGCATCGTCGATGAGCGCGACATTCCATACTGCACCGGCGTCGAGAGGTTTCAGGCGCGCAAACACTTCAAGCTCGCTTTTCAGACTCTCGACCGAACGGTCCGGTTTATATTCCATAAAGTTGGCGAACGCTTCGGAGGAGGAAAACATCCGGCGGTAGAATTTCCTTATCGTGGGTTCGGCCAGACGTTGGAGTGTTCCATCGAAAATAGCGGGAGGAATGCCGTATTGCTCGTCGACGTGCATGGGAGTTCCATTGACAGCAAGCGTCAACGTAACAGGAAGCGAAGCATTCCAGGATTCCAGAAAGCCGGAGGCGATGCGGACACCGTACGACCATGCCACAATCACCACTTCGTCGTAACCACCACAAACCGAGGCAAATTCAGTCATATCACGCTCCCAGCTCCCGGGGCGGTCAAGGCCCGTATAATCCCATAGCGCCAGAATATCGAAGCCGCTGCGCGCCAAATGGCGGAATGGAGATGCATCCATCCCCCACCCCAGGAAAAGCACTATGAGGCGGCGCGACGAAGATTTGAAAATAAATTCCGACTGCATCAGAAAGGAAGGCAACGAAGTCATTTACTCTTTTTCTTACAATGGCTTCACATATCGTATTCTTCAAGAATTTGGCCTCTTTTTGGCTGATTTTGCCCTCATTTTCGGTCACGATGCCCGCATCGCGCCCTCAACTTCGGGGTAAATCCGCTCAAAAACAGTCTCAAATTCTTTTCGAAGAAAAAGTTTAAGTGACTTCAGGTTGTGATATAGGTTGGTTCGTAAAAAGAATTCAGAACAGATCGTGGAGAGCGCTGTCGAGAGCCTCGATGTCGCGAGGCATCATCGAGGCCGAAAGACTGAAGCGCAGCCGCTCGGTGCCCGGAGGAACGGTGGGACGCCGTATGGGGAGTGCTTTTATGCCATAGCGCGAGAGCAGCTGGCGCGAAAGCTCCACCGCCTTATGTGGGTCGCCGACAATCAGCGGCTGAATGTGAGAGGCCGTAATGGGATGGTCGCTGTATTTCAGCAAAACGTCGCGCAGCTGAACGCCGAGGCGCTGCAGATGCTCTCTACGGTTATCCTTCTGAATGAGATTGCCGAGCGTGAAACGCGTCCAGGCCACACTCATGGGCGGTAAAGCCGTGGAAAAAATGAAACTGCGGGCTGTGTTGACCAGATAGTCGCGCATGTCGCGGCCTGTGATGGCAAAAGCGCCCATCGAGGCTGCCGCCTTGCCGAAGGTGCCGACAACGATGTCGATTTCCGCCGGAGCCTTCGATGCCGCAGAAAGCCCGAGCCCTTTCGGACCGAGCACGCCGAAAGCATGTGCCTCGTCGATATACAGAATTACATTAGGATATTTGCGCTTGAGCTCGATGAGTCGGTCGATGTCGGCCATATCGCCGTCCATGCTGTAGACGCTCTCGACTACTACGAGCACATGCTCATGAGCGGTTGCCTCCTGTTCCAGCATCTTTTCGAGATGATCGAAATCATTGTGGCGGAACCGCTTGAAAGGTGCTTTCGAAAGCATTATGCCGTCGATAATGCTTGCATGAACAAGCTTATCGGCCAGAATCAGCGTCTGCTTGCCGGCTATCGAACTGATAAGCCCGGTATTGGCATGGTAACCGCTGTTGAAAAGAAGAGCGGCCGTATCCTCGCCGCGATGGCGCTTATACAGCAGCGTGAGGAATACCTCAAGATTGGTGTATTCTATCTGGCGCGGCGCGAGGAGTCTGGCCGCCGACGAAGTGAGCGGCACATGCTGCGAGATGGGGTCGGCGAAAAACTTAGCCTGAAGCTCAGGCTGGGCTGCCAGGCCCATATAATCGTTTGTGGAATAATCGGTCAGCGTAAGGGGCATCACCGTGGGAATCTCGCGGTAGTTTCCCTCCTCATGGAGCTGCTGCAGGTAACTTCTTACATCCATTTTCCGGTCTCGATTATGTTCAACATTTCGGAGGTGAGGCGGTCGAGCTGACTGTCGGTAATAACGTAGGGAGGCATTACGTATATCATGCGTCCGAAGGGGCGGATCCAGACGCCGCGCGACACACACTCTTTTTGAAAACGCCCTACGTCGACAGGATGTTTAACCTCCACCACGCCGATTGAACCAAGCACACGAACATCCTCGACCACATCGGTCAGGCAGCGCGCGGGAGCAAGTCCGCACTCCAGTTTCTGCGAAATATGGTCGACAATCCCGGCCATCGGCTGAGATGCGAGGAGCTCGAGCGAAGCGTTGGCCACGGCGCATGCCAACGGATTGGCCATAAAGGTCGGGCCATGCATCATCACGCCGGCTTCGCCCGACGATATGGCATCGGCTACCTCGGCCGTGGCGAGCACGGCGGCAAGAGTCATATATCCTCCGGTCAGGCCCTTACCCACAAGCATGATGTCGGGCTCGACACCGGCATGCTCCCAGGCGAACAGACGCCCCGTACGCCAGAATCCGGTGGCAATTTCATCGAAAATAAGATATATGCCGAGACGCGAGCACTCCCGGCGCAATTCTCGGAGATACTGCGGATGGTAGAACCACATGCCGCCTGCGCCCTGCACTACAGGTTCAAGGATTACGGCCGCAAGCTCGTCGGTATGCTCCTCAAGCAGTCGGGCCATCGGCTCGAAATCAGCCGGATTCCACTCGCCGCCGAAACGACAGCGGGGCTGCGGGGCAAAAAAGCGCACAGGGAGGGCGGTGCCGAAGGCGCCATGCATCCCCGTGACCGGATCGCAGACGCTCATGGCGTTCCATGTATCGCCGTGGTAGCCGTTGCGGATTGTGGCGAAATTGGTCTTACGATGGGAGCCGCTACGGCTCACGGCGGCCTGAACCGCCATTTTCATGGCCACCTCGGTAGCCACCGAGCCTGAATCGGCGAAAAATACATGGTTCATCGACGGAGGCCCCATAGCCAGCAGTTTTTTCCCGAGATCGATTGCCGGCTGATGAGTGAAACCGCCGAACATCACGTGGCTCATGCGGCCAATCTGGTCGATTGCCGCACGGTTGAGAACGGGATGGTTGTAGCCGTGAATCTCGCACCACCACGACGACATTCCGTCGATCAGACAGCGCCCGTCGGCAAGCTCGATTTCGGCTCCTGCAGCCGAAACGACTTTATAGGTAGGGAGCGGATTGCGGGTAGAGGTATAGGGATGCCACAGGTGTTCGCGATCCCAGGAATCGTGAACAGCCATGTCGGAAGAAAAATCCTGTTGTTTATCCATTGCAAAGACTTTAGCGTATCTCAGAGCGGTATGAGAAGAGAAAAGCGCCCGGAAACAGATGCAAATTTACGATTTTTCGGAGAATCGCTCCTCACGCCGGAGAATAAAACAGACGACGGTTAACAAAAAAGCCGGCGTAATTGTTAAATTATAAACATCATCGATTATGCCTGCCAACGTTTCAACTCCAGCCCGACCGCTGAGCCCGGCGCCCCCAGACCGCACACGACGGATTGTCTACGACGTGATGAACGCCGTAGTTCTCGTTCTGTCGGTACTGCTGATAATAGTGATTTCGATTGATACGTTCAAAAAAGTACCGCTGCTTGAGAGTCACCGTTACATGACGTTTCAGTTCTGGGTATGTGTGGTATTCATTCTCGATTTTTTTGTCGGGCTTGTGCTGTCGCGGCGCAAGTGGAGATTCGTTCGCCGCAGAGCGCTGTTTCTGCTGTTGTCTATCCCATATCTGAACATCATTTCAGTGTTCGACATCCATCTGAGCACCGACGCACTATATTTTCTACGCTTCGTGCCCCTGGCGCGGGGGGCGCTGGCACTTGCGATTGTAATAGGGTATATATCGAAGAACGCGGTTGTAAGCATGTTCTACAGCTACCTGTCGATCTGCCTGCTGATTGTATATTTCTGCTCGCTGATACTCTTCCAGCGCGAGGCGCCGGTGAATCCATCGGTCGACACGTATATGACGGCCCTCTGGTGGTCGGCCATGGAGATGGTGACGGTAGGATGCAATATCTCGCCTATGACGGTGGCCGGGAAAATCGTTGTAATGATTCTGCCTATTGTCGGTATAGTGGTATTTCCGCTATTTACGGTCTATCTTACCGATTATGTAAAGCGTAACAACAACAGTCAGAGCTAATTGCAGATACAATAAACAACAGCCGGAGCCAAAACGGGAAATTCGGGGTTGGAAATATGGCAACGATTTGTTAGTTTTGTAGTATGATTCTGCACAGCACCAACGGGGTTTCTCCGAAAGTCAGTTTCTCCGAGGCCATAGCCAACGGAATAGCTCCGGACGGCGGTCTCTATATGCCCGACAGCCTGCCGAAGTTGCCGCAGGCCTTGTTCCGCAATATCCAGGAGATGTCGCTGCGGGAGGTGGGCTTTGTGGTTATGAGCACGCTTTTCGCCGACACTATCCCCTCGGCGAAGCTCAAGGCCATAGTTGACGACGCGCTCGATTTCGAGGTGCCTCTGAAGCGCCTCGACGACACGAGGTTCGTGCTGGAACTCTTCCATGGCCCGACGAATACCTTCAAAGATTTCGGAGCGCGCTTCATGGCGCGGCTCCTTCCGGTGCTCGCCCCTACAGGCGAGGGGAAGCAGCGCAACATCATAATGGCCACGAGCGGCGACAGCGGCGGCGCGGTAGCGAACGCCTTCAGCCGTTCGGCCGGAACGAGCGTAATCATACTTTTCCCCAAAGGTGGTCTCACGCAGGCCGAACTGATGCGCTTCGCCACGCTGCGCCATGTGCATGCCATCGAGGTCGACGGAACATTCGACCAATGTCAGGCCATGGTAAAAGAAGCCCTGCGCAACGACGCCGTGAAGGGCGAACAGCGCCTCACGGCCGGCAACTCGATTAACCCCGCGCGCGAACTGCCTTCGGTCATATACTTCTTCTACGCATATGCCAAAGCGGTTGAAGCCACCGAGCGGCGCGACGGGATTGTGATTTCGGTTCCATGCGGTAATCTGGGCAGCCTTGCGGCGGCACTGATGGCCAAACGGATGGGGCTGCCGGTAGCTAAATTCATAGCGGCCAACAATGCCAACGACACGTTCGTGGAATACCTCAAGACCGGCGGTTTCCGTCCGCGCACGGCACTGCTGACGCTCGCGCGTGCAATGGACGTCGGCAATCCGTCGAACATCGCCCGCATCATCGACCTTTACGGCGGCAACCCGGAGTTGCTCCGCGCCGATGTGGAAGGATACGCATATTCCGACGACGAGATAGCCGCCACGATGTCCGACGCCTACCGTAAATTCGGAGTCCATGTGGACCCTCAGGGCGCTACCGCTCTTCGCGCAATCGAGCGCCATCTAAAACCCGGCGAGACCGGAATTGCCATAGCGAGCGGTCACGCGGGCAATTACCCGTCGGCCGTAAGCGCGGCAACCGGCGTGGCCCCCAGAGCTCCGAGAGCACACCAGTGCGCCCCCCAGGCGCCCCGCATACTCCGAATTCCCGCAACCCAGGGAGCACTCACCCGGCTGCTGAGCCGATTCTGAACGCTTTAAAAAAGAATACATAACCCAATTAAAACATAACAACCATGGCTAACAAACGCGACCTCAAGAAACAAGTGAAATATATCTGCGGCGACCTCGCCACAGAATGCATGCTTGCTGCAGAATACGTAAAAGGCGTTGTGCCGGCAGAAATGCATAAAATCGTAGCTGAAATAGCCTCGCTGCAGACCTCCGCACTCGCAAGCGCTACTTTCGGCTTCGACAAGACTGAAGCGGAATTCGAATCGAAAGCCGCATACAACAAAGCCCGCACCGCATACAACAAGAAAGCCTTCGCCGCCCTGCGGGAGAAATTCAACAACAAGGTGCAGGATATTGTGAAGCAGATGAACGCCGCCCTCCCCCAGGCCGTTAAAGACGCCAACAAGGCCGCCAAATGAATCTCGCCGGCCGAATACTGAAACTTTTCGGGTGGTCGGTCACCGTGACAGTGCCCGACTACCCGAAATGCATTATCTGCGTGGCGCCACACACTTCCAACTGGGATTTCATACTCTGCGAGCTCGCCATCCACTCCGTAGGGCGCACTGCCGGTTTCATGATGAAATCGTCGTGGTTCTTCTTTCCGCTCGGCGCCATATTCCGCGCAATGGGCGGAGTGCCCGTAGAGCGGCGCAAACAGCATTCGTCGCTTGTCGACGCGATGGTCGAGAAATTCCGCACATCGCAGCGGCTCGTAATTGCCATAACGCCCGAGGGCACGCGCAAAGCCACCTCGAAATGGCACACGGGCTTTCTACGCATCGCCCGTCAGGCCGACGTGCCGCTCGCGCTTGCAACAATCGATGCGGCAACGCGCCATATCACGCTCACCGACGAATTCATTCCCACCGGTGATGTGGAAGCCGACATACGGCAGATCAAGCGGTTCTACAGCCGCTACACCGGCATTAAACCCGAGAAATTCACAACCGCCGACGAATAAACACCACTCTCCCGCTCTACAATGAACGAAACCGCACAACCCAAGTCGCTCGATGCACTGAATGTGGCCGCCTGGCCCATGCCTGTAGTATGGGCCGACATTCCGGCAAACCTGAAGGCTGTAGACGGTGCGCTGGAGCTGATTGTCCCCTCCACTGATTTGCTGGTGCTCCCAGAATTGTTCTCGACCGGTTTCATCCAGGACGAGATTCTGCTGAAAGAGATTGCATCGGAATCGGAACGGCTCACCCTCGAAGCCATGCACCGCTGGGCATCGGAACGGGATATGGCGGTTGCAGGAAGTTTCCTTGTGGAGCGTGCCGGCAAATATTATAACCGCGCGGCATTTGTAGAGCCCTCGGGGAAGACCACATTCTACGATAAGCGGCATCTCTTCTGTCTTAGTGCCGAAAGCACAGTATATTCTCAGGGGCAGTCGCTTCCACCCATTATCGTCTACCGCGGGTGGAATATATCTATGATTGTATGCTACGACCTGAGATTCCCGGTATGGTGTCGCAACGACGGTCAGAGCTACGACATCCTTCTCGTGCCGGCCAACTGGGCCTCGGCGCGCGGATATGCGTTTCACCAGCTGCTGATTGCCCGGGCTATCGAGAACCAGGCCTTTGTAGTTGGCTGCAACCGCGGGGGAGCCGACGACTACGGCACCTACGACAATGAGAGCTATATCCTCAACCCCTTCGGCTACGAAATGGCTCCTGTAGACACCACCGCCACAAAAGGAATTCGCCCCAAGCAATTATCGACTGAGGAAAAGACGACATCAACGACCCCTGCTGGACTACTGACTGCCACCTTCACGCGCTCCGCACTCGAGAAAGTGCGGAGTTACCTCCCTGTCGGCCGCGACGCCGACTCCTTCACCATTCATCTCTGATTCACGCAAAATACCACATCCGGTGGCGTCGCTCAGAAGGTGAGCGACGCCGGGGGGAGTGTGGGAGTGGAAACGCGGATGCCAGATTCGGTGTGAGCATCGGCCGGCAGCCGGAGGATGGCGAGGGCGCGGCCATGACGGGTGGTGCGCAGCGGTCGCGAATATGAGGTGGAATCCGTCATATCCGCAGATCCGGCGGCCAAAAAACGCGCGGCGCCTGTAGATTCAAACAGCAGCGGGAGGTCTGCGTCGGGAACTATACGGCCATCGGCATCAAGAATTGTGGCCGTAACATAAGCAAGGGAGCCGCTGCCGGGGCGTTCCACCTCAAGCCGGATTTCCGCAGGTGCGCTGGCCGTGGCTATCTCATTTGATTTATAAGCATTTCCTGTGGCATCGTATCCTATCGCAATAAGACGTCCGGGGAGGTATTCAATCGGGAAAACCGCCTTATATTCTGTATCACGACCGACCTTTTTGCGGCCGATTTCCTGCCCGTCGAGCTGAAGGACGACCTCGGGAAGTGTGCTGACTACCTCAACTTCAATCGGCCGCCCTTCCCAGCCGCGCCAGTTCCACGACTCAAACGTAGGCCATGTGCCCCACATCGTTTCCTGAACCTTGCCACGGTAGCCATCGGGCTCGCGAACTGCTATATATACCGCAGGGACTGAATCGGCAACGGCATTGTGGAGTATGTCGCGATAACGGGAGATGGGCTTGGGATGCCCGATGATGTCTATGTCGCCACACTGCGAACCGTGCCAGGGCCAGAGGTCGCGGTGGAAATGCTCGCCGGGCACCTGCCCTTCGTAGTAGTATCGTCCTATACCCGATTCGCCTATATAATCGATACCTGTCCATACGAAGTCGCCGACCACATATGGAAGGTCGTGGACTTTGGCCCAGTTGGAGAATGCGTCGCGCGGATAGGATTCGGTCTGCCACACCACGCGCTCGGGCACGCGCTGATGGTCTCCTTCCACCTTATGAATCATATAATTGTAGCCGATGATATCGTGGGCAGCCGCGAGCGGGTCGTATATCTCCCAGTCGGCGTCCCAGGCGGCGAGTGCCTGAGTGACAGGGCGTTTCTGCGGGTCGAGATTCCGGCAATAATCCGCGAACTTATTGGCAAGTTCTACAGCGCGCTTCGACTTACGTTCAAGAATTTCATTGCCTATGCTCCAGGCAATAACCGACGGATGGCATCGGTCGCGCCTTACGAGCGCGTCAAGATCCTTCTGCCACCACTCCCCTATCAGTTCAGAATAGTCGTGGGGAGTCTTGGCCTGCTCCCAACCGTCGAAAGCCTCGTCGATAACGAGCAGACCGATTGAGTCGCAGGCCGCAAGGAATGCCGGCGCGGGATGATTATGGCTGGTACGCACGGCATTGAATCCGGCGCGCTTTAGCAATTGAGCCTTATGGATTTCGGCATCGTCGAAGCTGGCGCTGCCGAGTATGCCGTTGTCGTGGTGGACACACGCCCCGTTGATAAGCATAGGCTCGCCATTGAGCAGGAATCCGCTTTCGGCCGACCATCCGATGGTCCGCAGTCCGATTTTTGCCGATTCGGAATCAAGAATCATCCCTTTATTATCGGTCAGATCGACAGTGAGGTGGTAGATAGCAGGCGAATCCGGCGACCACAAACGTGCATCCTTGACAACCAGGGGAATCGTCACATCTATTTTCGAATGCGCGTCTACCTTAATCTTTCGCTTCACCCGAGCGGAGCCGACCGAAACGACTGCCATACGGCTTACAGGTGAATCCGAGCTGTTCATCACCGTAAATTCAACATCGACTTTTACGGCGCCCTTCTTATCGGGGACTGACGATACCATCCGCAGACTCCACGGCTCTATCTCAACATCGAGCGGACCATCCGACAGCCACACATGGCGGTAAATGCCCGAACCGGTGAACCAGCGCGAATTCTTCTGATGGGAATTATCGACTGAAATGGCAATCATCGTGGCCGAATCCTGATTAACATATGGAGTTATATCCAGGAAATAAGATGCATATCCGTAAGGATGGCCTCCGACCGAATCCCCGTTGACCCAGACGGTGGAATTCATATAGGCGCCCTCAAGGTAGATGCGATGACGACGGCCGGGCGCGAACGTTCCGGGCGGCAAAACTTTGCGATAGGTTCCGCGACCGGTTGGCAGATAGCCGCCGTCGTTGCCCGAAGCCGCCTCGGGAGTGAAATCGAAAGCCTGACTCCAGTCGTGAGGAAGGTCTACAGCCTGCCAGGTGGAGTGGTCAAAAGCCGCTTCTGTGACATTTCCGTAAGGATTTAGCCGGAAGAACCAGCCATCGTCGATAAGTTTGCCGTCGAGAGAACCGGCATAGCCGACCGAGACAACACAGAAAGCAATCAAAGCGATTAGTATGCGGCGACAGTCAAATGGGATTTTCATGGATAGAAATATGGTAATGACAATTGCTAAGATATAAGCGCCATGTCCGTCGGGAAGACCAAGGCATGACGCTTATCAGAGGGATATCTGTCGTATCGCTTCCGGCATCGGATGTGCCGGGAGGGCAACGAATGAATTACATGGATTCAACGCGCTTAAGGTTCTCCTCGTCGTTGAGGTTGTAGTAGATGCTGCGGAGCACCTGACGGGCCTCGCTCATGTTTTCGTCGATCTTGAAAGCTTTTTCCAGATAGGTGGACGACTCGCGGAGCATGGGGTCTACCTTTTCAGCGCGGAACGTCTTGTAATCCTGCTGGCTCATTCCGGCAGTCTCGTTCTGGTCCATGTCGCAGGCCTTCTGATAAAGCTTGTAGCCGAGCTGGAAGAGTGCGGCGGCATTGTTTTCATCGAGGGCGATGGATTTCTGGAATGCAGCGAGCGATTCAGCAGGTTTCTGCTCGCTGTCGAGAAGAACACCCTTCACGAAATAAAGCTGGGCGTTGTTGGGGTCGGCGGCGATATATTTGTCAATCAGGGCGTCGGCCTCTGCAAACTGCTTCTTGTCGATAAGGTTGTTGACCATATAACCGATATAACGGCTGTCTTCCGCACCATAAAGGGGATAAGCCTGCTCGGCGATAGCGGCCATCACCTCGGGACGCTTGAGCTGGGATGCGCAGGAGATAGCGTAATCGAATACGTTCTTCTTATTATAGCCGCTTGCAATGGCTTCCTGGAAATAAGCGAGGGATGCCTCGGGATCCTGAGCGAGCGAAGCGCCTATTCCCATGTTGTACTTGATTTCAGCTACGAGAGTGTCGGCGGGAACATTGATACCTGCCTTTACAATCTGGGGATTATCCTTGAGCGTTACATATTTTTCCCAGCACTTTACGGCATCCTTATAATCCTGGGCCTCCCAGAGGAAACCGGCAGCCTGAAGGAAATCGTTATAGTGGGATGCGATGGTTTTGTAAATCTTGCCGGAGTTCTTGGCCTTGATCTTACCCTTTGCATCGGGCACGGAATCCAGGGGAAGTGCTTTCCAGAGATAGTCGAAGCCTTCGAGCACGGAATTGCCGAGCTGCTTTTTGTCGACATCCTTACCCATCTGGGCGAAAACGCTCTGCTTGTCGTAGAAAGCGTATGCGCCGTTGCCGGCAACGAGGTATGTCTGCACGTCCTGTGCAGTCTCGTCGTTGGTGAAGGCGGGAGTGAGTTTCTGGATGAGAGAGGGATAGTTTTCAGGAGTCGACTTGAGGTCGCGCTCCACCTCCTTCACGAGCGATTTCTGGGCGGAAGCGCTGACGCCTGCCACGAGGGCGAGGGCGAGAATTGAAATTGCTTTCATAATAAGTAACTGTTCAAAATTATTTTATACTTTACTGATCTGATTATTTCAATATTTCCACGGTAAAATTTTCGCATCTTTTCCTCTCTTCATCAGTCGTGTAGACATCTACACTCCTTCTTCATCGAGAAAAATCTCCTGAAAATTTTTCTCCCGGAAATATCAAAATAATTTCGACCAGTTACTTAGTATAAAGAGTTAGTTTTTTCTGATTAACAATCGCAAAGTTACATTTTTTATCGGTAATCGCGCAGGATTAGGCAAAAGATGCAAGAATTTACGAAATTTTAGCATAGATTACTCGTCGGCCGAAGCTTCCTCGCTATCATCGTCGTCGATCACATCATCGTCGTCGACATCGGTGTCAAGCGAATCGTCGGCAGGTTCTTCCGGAAGGATTTCAGGATTCTCAACCGCCTCTACGGCTTCCTCCTCGGGATCGGTGTCCACGCAGCATACGGAGGCTATTTCGTCGCCGCGCTTATCGAGGTTGATGATGCGGACGCCCTGCGTAGCGCGGCCCATCACACGGAAATCAGCCACGCGGATGCGGAGAGTGATGCCCGACTTGTTGATAATCATGAGGTCGTTGTCGTCGTCGACGCTCTTGATGGCTACGACGTGGCCGGTCTTTTCGGTGACGTTCATCGTCTTGACACCCTTGCCGCCGCGGTTTGTGATACGGTAGCCGTCGAGCAACGAGCGCTTGCCGAAACCGTTTTCGGAGATAACCATCACGTTCTTGTTGTCGTCGGGGTGCATGCAGATCATGCCTACAACCTCGTCGGAGCCGTCGTCGTCGAGACGCATGCCACGCACGCCGGTGCTTACGCGACCCATCTGACGCACGGTCGACTCATTGAAGCGGATGGCACGGCCGTTGCGGTTGGCCATGAGGATTTCGGCATTGCCGTCGGTAAGCTCTACGCCTATTACCTGATCGCCCTCACGGATTACAATGGCTTTCTTACCCTTGATGTTCACGCGGGCATACTCGGAAAGTGATGTCTTCTTGATAATGCCCTGGCGGGTGGCAAACACAAGATTGTGGGTGGAGGTAAACTCGGCATCCTCAAGATTCTTGCATCGGATGAAAGCGTTGACCGAATCGCCCGGCTCGATGTTGAGCAGGTTCTGAATGGCGCGTCCCTTCGAGTTTTTGGCTCCCTCGGGGAGTTCGTAGACCTTCATCTTGTAGACCATGCCGCGCTGGGTGAAGAAGAGAAGATTTGCATGCATCGATGCCGGATAGATATATTCGATGAAATCCTCTTCGCGTGTATTGCTGCCGCGCGAGCCTACGCCGCCACGGTTCTGTGCGCGGAACTCCGACAGCGGTGTGCGCTTGATATAGCCCATGTGGGAGATGGTGATTATCATCTCGTCGTCGGTATAGAAATCCTCGGCATTGAAGTCTCCGGCGGTATAGTCGATGTCGGTCATACGCGGATTGCCATAGGCATCGCGGATCTCGATAAGCTCGCTCTTTATAAGCTCACGGCAAACGTGCTCGTCGCTGAGAATCTCCTCCAGATGGGCGATGAGGCGCTGCACCTCCTCGTAGTTGGCATGCAGCTTATCCTGCTCAAGACCGGTGAGCTGATAGAGACGCATGTTGACAATAGCCTGAGCCTGCACCTCAGTGAGGCCGAAGCGCTCCATGAGCGTGAGGCGCGCGGCGTCGGGATTTGCCGCACCGCGGATTATGGCGATAACCTCGTCGATATTATCGGAGGCGATAATCAGGCCTTCGAGAATATGTGCACGCTCCTGCGCCTTGCGGAGTTCGAACTGCGTGCGGCGTATCACCACATCATGGCGGTGTTCGACGAATGCGGAGACAATTTCCTTGAGGTTGAGAAGCTTCGGACGCCCGTTGACGAGAGCTACGTTGTTGACGCCGAACGAGCTCTGCATGGGTGTGAGCTTGTAAAGCTTGTTGAGAACCACGTTGGCGTTGGCATCGGCACGCAGACGTATCACGATGCGCATACCCTCCGAGCTGCTCTCGTCGTTGAGGTCGGCGATGCCGTCGATTTTCTTATCGTTGACAAGATCGGCGATATAGCGGATAAGTTCAGCCTTGTTGACGCCGTAAGGAATCTCGGTGACGATAATGTCCTCATGCTCCTTCTCCTGCTCGATAACGGCTTTCGCCCGGATTACGACACGGCCACGACCGGTCTCATATGCCTCTTTCACGCCGCTGTAACCGTAGATGGTGCCTCCGGTGGGGAAGTCGGGCGCCGGAATATATTTCATGAGGTCGGCCACGGTGAGGTCGGGATTGTCGATGAGGGCCAGACAGGCGTTGATCGACTCCGTAAGGTTGTGGGTCGGCATGTTGGTGGCCATGCCCACGGCGATACCCGACGAACCGTTGACGAGAAGGTTGGGGATACGGGTGGGAAGCACTACCGGCTCCTTGGCGGAATTATCGTAGTTGGGCTGGAAGTCCACGGTATCGGAATCGATGTCGCGGAGCATCTCCTCGCCGATTTTCTGGAGGCGGACCTCGGTGTATCGCATGGCGGCAGGGCCGTCGCCGTCGATTGAGCCGAAGTTACCGTGGCCGTCGACCAGACATTCGCGCATAGCCCAGGGCTGGGCCATTCGGACGATTGTACCGTAGATCGACGAGTCGCCGTGCGGATGGTATTTACCCATGACCTCACCCACAGCCTTGGCGGCCTTCTTGTGGGGCTTGTCGTAGGTATTGCCCATTTCGTTCATACCGAAAAGCACGCGACGGTGTACGGGTTTGAGACCGTCGCGCACATCGGGGAGCGCACGCGACACAATCACCGACATCGAATAGTCGATGTAGGCCGATTTCATCTCATTCTCAATATTGATTTTGATAATGCGATCTTCTTCAAGCATGTGATGTTGATATTGTATCTTTGGTTTTGAAATTTCATACAAATTTACGAATTTTCCGGGTAAAATCGCAGAGAATGCCCGTTTTTTGGCCGCCAACGTCGTTTTAATATTTTTTAAGAGTAGCCGAAAGTCGCTGGCATACGTTTGGCACGGAATTTGCGTTGATATTTAAATGCGAATAGACGGCGCCGCCGCGCGCCGTGCACACGAGACTATCTGCAACCAGCTATAGAAAGGATAATACATTATCATGGACATCAATTTTTCAAACGAAGTCAAACAGGTTCTGGAGAACAGCCGCCTCGAGGCCGTTCGCCACAACAACAGCATAATCACTCCCGAGCACCTGCTTCTGGCTATGCTCGCCGACTCCGGTTCGAGGGTGTTCGCCCTGCTTGAGCGCGTATCCAGAGGGTCGTCGATGGCCACCCTGCGCCAGCAGCTCGACGATTCGCTCTACGATACCTCCGCACCGCTCGGAGGCGAAATCGTGGCCAGCGACCTCAGCAACCGCCTGGTAAAGTTGTCGGTGCTGGAGGCACGCATGCTCAAGAGCGCTACTGTTGACACCGAGCATCTGCTTCTCGCGCTGCTCCACAACCCCGAGATACAGCATATGGAGTTCATCGTGCCTTTCCGGCAGGCCGGAGTGGACTATCAGAGCGTGTTGCGTCTTATCTCCAATGTGAAGGACTCCCCCACCTCGGGCTACGGCTCGACCGAGGAAGAGGAGGATGATGACGACGAAGCACCCTCGGGCAACGACCGCCAGCGTCAGGAACCCCGCCAGGAGCAGCGCCGCAGCGGCGGCCGCAACAGCGCCGACACTCCCACACTCGACAAATTCGGCAACGACATAACCCGCGCCGCCGAAGAAGGCCGCCTCGACCCTGTGGTGGGCCGAGAGAAGGAAATCGAGCGACTGGCCCAGGTGCTGAGCCGACGCAAGAAGAACAATCCGGTGCTCATCGGTGAGCCGGGAGTCGGCAAATCGGCTATCGTCGAGGGGCTTGCGCTGCGCATCGTTCAGCGCAAGGTGAGCCGCATACTTTTCGACAAGCGTGTCGTAAGCCTCGACATGGCCTCGATTGTAGCCGGCACGAAATACCGCGGCCAGTTTGAGGAACGCATCAAAGCCATCCTGACCGAGCTGTCGAAGAGCCCCGACGTAATCCTCTTTATCGACGAACTCCACACCATAGTCGGCGCCGGCAACGCCGCCGGAAGCATGGATGCAGCCAACCTGCTCAAACCCGCTCTCGCGCGCGGCGAAATCCAGTGTATCGGCGCAACCACGCTCGACGAATACCGCAAGAACATCGAGAAAGACGGAGCTCTCGAACGCCGCTTCCAGAAAGTAATGGTAGAGCCCACTACTGCCGAAGAGACCCTCCAGATTCTCAACAACATCAAGGAGAAATATCAGGCCCACCACAACGTGACCTATACCGACGATGCCCTCCGCGCATGCGTAAGCCTTACGGAGCGCTACGTGAGCGACCGCAATTTCCCCGACAAGGCCATCGACGCCCTCGACGAGGCCGGTTCGCGCGCACATATCACCAACATCGTGGTGCCCGAGGAAATCGAGCAGCTCGAGCAGCAGATTGCCGAGGCCGACGCCCAGAAGCATGCCGCCGCCCAGAGCCAGGACTTCGAGAAAGCCGCCTCCTTCCGCGACCGCGAGCAGGAACTCAAGCAGCAGCTCGCCAAGGCCAATGAGCAATGGGAGAAGCAGCTGGAGGAGAACCGCGTGGAAGTCGATCAGGACAAAGTGGCGGAAGTAGTGGCCCTTATGACCGGCGTACCGGTGCAGCGCATCGCACAGGCCGAAGGGAGCCGCCTCCGCGCCATGGCTCCCCAGCTGAAATCAGAGATTATCGGCCAGGACAAGGCCATCGACAAAATCGTGAAGGCCATACAGCGCAACCGCGTAGGCCTCAAGGACCCCAACAAGCCCATCGGCACGTTTATGTTCCTCGGCCCGACCGGCGTCGGCAAGACACATCTGGCCAAAAAGCTCGCCGAATACATGTTCGACTCGTCCGACACGCTTATCCGCATCGACATGAGCGAATACATGGAGAAATTCACCGTAAGCCGTCTTGTCGGAGCGCCTCCGGGCTACGTAGGCTATGAGGAGGGCGGCCAGCTTACCGAAAAAGTGCGCCGTCGCCCCTACTCCGTTGTTCTGCTCGACGAAATCGAGAAGGCCCACCCCGATGTGTTCAACCTGCTTCTGCAGGTGCTTGACGAAGGCCGTCTTACCGACAGCCTCGGCCGTCGCGTAGACTTCAAGAACACACTTATTATAATGACCTCGAACATCGGTACACGCCAGCTGAAAGACTTCGGTGCCGGAATCGGATTCAATATCCGGTCCGACGAGAAGGAAAAGGACTATTCGCAGGGAGTGCTCCAAAAAGCGCTCAACAAGGCCTTCGCACCGGAGTTCCTCAACCGTATCGACGACATCATAATGTTCGATGCGCTCGATAAGGATGCCATCTTCAAGATTATCGGCATCGAACTCCGCGGCTTCCTCAGCCGCATGGAAAAGCTCGGCTATACCTTCGAGATTACCGAAGAGGCCAAGAATTACATCGCCTCGAAGGGCTACGACCAGCAGTTCGGCGCACGCCCTCTCAAGCGTGCCATCCAGCGCTACCTCGAAGACCCCCTCGCCGAACTTATCATAAACTCCGAGCTCAAGGCCGGCGACACCATAAAGGTCGACTATGACAAAGTGTCAGACAAAATCGTCACCTCTGTGGAGAGCCCGACGCCCGATGCAGCGGCTGCCGAAGGCCCTGCCGCCACGGAAGAGGCTGCCCCCGAGCAGAATGCATGACACACCGATTAAATTCATTTAACATAAAATGCCAGCCTTCGGGTTTGGCATTTTTTTTGTAGATTGTTATAACAGAGTAAAGGCATGCTCAAGTAAAGACACATAAGGCGCGCCCTTACGTAGTAATCAGCATAAACCAAACAAACTACAGAAATATGTCGAAAAAAGGCACAATCGGGGTAACAACCGAAAACATCTTCCCCGTTATCAAAAAATTTCTCTACAGCGACCACGAAATCTTTCTGCGCGAACTGGTATCCAATGCCGTCGACGCCACTCAGAAACTGAAGACACTCGCCGCTTTCGGCGACTTCAAAGGTGCGCTCGACGATATGCGCGTGGAGGTTACGGTCGACAAGGAGGCAGGCACACTCACCGTGTCCGACCATGGCATCGGCATGACCGCCGACGACATCGAGAAATACATCAACCAGATAGCATTCTCGGGTGCCGAGGAATTCCTGGAAAAATACAAGGACAACGCAAACGCCATCATCGGCCATTTCGGCCTCGGATTCTACTCGGCATTCATGGTGGCCAAGAAGGTTGAAATCAATACACTCAGCTATAAGGAAGGCGCCGAAGCCGTGCGCTGGCAGTGCGACGGCTCGCCGGAGTTCACTATAGAACCGAGCGACAAGAAGGAGCGCGGTACGGAAATCATCCTCCACATCGACGACGACAACCGCGAATTCCTCGAGCAGACGCGCGTCGACTCACTGCTCAAAAAATACTGCCGCTTCCTCCCCGTGCCTGTAGTTTCCGGCAAGGAGATGGAATGGAAGGACGGCAAGATGCAGCCCACCGACCGCGACAACATCGTCAACATCACCGAACCGGCATGGACGCGCAAGCCGGCCGACCTCACCGACAAGGATTATCTCGCATTCTACCACGAGCTTTATCCCGGTCAGGACGACCCGCTGTTCTGGATTCACCTCAACGTGGATTACCCGTTCACACTCACCGGCATTCTTTTCTTCCCGAAAATCAAGAACAACTTCGAAGTGACGAAAAACCGCATCCAGCTCTACTGCAACCAGGTTTTCGTCACCGACTCGGTAGAAGGCGTCGTGCCCGACTTCATGATGCTCCTTCAGGGTGTGATCGATTCGCCCGACATTCCCCTGAACGTGTCGCGTTCCTACCTCCAGAGCGACACCGCCGTGAAGAAAATCTCCGGCTACATCACCAAGAAAGTGGCTTCGCGCCTCGACGACCTGTTCAAGGCCGACCGCGCCGAGTTCGAGAAAAAGTGGGACGACATCCGCATCTTCATAGAATACGGCATGCTCACCGACGAGAAATTCTGCGACGCGGCAATGAAATTTTGCCTCCTGAAGACTACCGACGGCAAATACTTCACCATCGACGAATACAAGGACCTCATCGCTCCCGAGCAGACCGACAAGGACGGCAATATCGTGGCCCTCTATGCCACCGATCCCACCGCCCAGTTCAGCTACATCAAGGCTGCGACCGACCGCGGCTACTCCGTCCTGGTGATGGACGGCCAGCTCGACAGCCATTTCGTAGGGCTCCTGGAACAGAAAATCGAGAAATCGAGATTCGTGCGCGTCGACTCCGACGTGCTCGATAACCTCATCCCCAATTCAGACCGCCGCACGGTCGACCTCACGGAGGTGCAGCGCGACATTCTCACCACGCTCTTCAGCTCGCAGCTGCCTAAAGTGGAGGGCGCCCAGTTCTTTGTCAACTTCGAAGCCCTTGGCGCCACCGATGCCCCCATCGTAATTACCCAGAACGAATATATGCGTCGCATGAAGGAGATGGCTGCCCTCCAGCCCGGCATGAGCTTCTACGGCGACATGCCCGACAGCTATTCGCTTGCCGTCAACACTGAAAACCCGCTCGTGAAAGCCATCGCCGACAACGCCGACAAAGCTCTCGCCGACAAGGTGAAACCGCTCATGGACGAAGTGAAGGCCAACAACGAACGCATCACCGAGCTTCGCGCCACTGCAAAGGACGGGCAGCCTCTGCCGGCCGAAGAAAGCAAGCAGATCGACGACCTTCAGGCCGCCAACAACACCCGCCGCGAGGAGCAGACAAAGATTGTGGCCGACTATGCCGCCGGTGTAGCCGAAGTAGGCCAGCTCATCGACCTCGCCCTGCTCGGCAACGGCATGCTCCGCGGTGCCGACCTCCAGCGCTTCATCAGCCGCTCGCTCAGCATTTTGGGCAAAAGTGAAAACGGCAAATAACCCGCACTCCCGACTCTTAGCAGGTTTTGCACATATTGGCGCAATTTGCTAACTTTGGCCTTGGATTTTCAAGACCCATAACCTGCCGAAAGTGAAGCTACAGCAAAATAAATATTTCTTCGGCAAGGCCATGGCATCCGCCATGGCCTTGCTTATGTTTTACCCCGCGCCATGCGTCGCCAAAGCCCCTGTGGACGCCGACGGCACGCGCAACGAAGTGATGGCCGACAGCGTCGCCCTTCCTGAAGTGATGGTTACGGCCCGGCGCCCCAAGGAGGAAATCATCCCGGCCCAACGCCTCTCCGGCTGCGAACTCGAACGCCTCAACAGCCACAGCGTGGCCGACGCCCTGCGGTATTTCTCCGGAGTGCAGGTAAAAGACTACGGTGGCGTCGGCGGCATCAAGACGGTGAACATCCGATCGATGGGCACAAATCATACCGGAGTGGTCTACGACGGAGTGGCCCTCGGCAACGCCCAGAACGGCCAGATTGACCTCGGCCAGTTCTCGCTCGACAATGTGGAGGCAATCTCGCTCTATAACGGCCAGAAAAGCGAGATTCTCCAGCCCGCACGCGATTTCGGCAATGCCGGGACAGTGTATCTGAAGACTCGCACACCTAAATTCTCCGTCGGACGCAGCTACAATGCCCGGGCCGCCATCCGCACCGGCTCGTTCGGACTGCTCAACCCCTCGGCACTGGTCGAGCTGCAGCTGAGCGAGAAAGTAAATGCATCGCTGAGCGCCGAATACCTCACCTCCTCCGGCAAATACAAATTCCGCTACCGCCGCGTCACGCCCGACGGTGCCGTGGCATACGACACCACGGCCACACGCCAGAACGGCGACGTCGAGGCTATCCGCGCCGAGCTCAATCTCAACGGAACAACCACCCACGGCCAATGGCACGTAAAAGGCTACCATTACAACTCCGAGCGTGGAATCCCGGGAGCAATTGTCAACAACGTGTGGCGCCGCGGCGAGCGCCAATGGGACAACAACAGCTTCGTGCAGGCATCCTATCAAGGTGTTTTCGGCAGATATTCCACTCTCTTCAACGCCAAATACGCCTTCTACCGCACCCACTACGTCAACAACGACGAGCGCCAGATGGCCGTCGACAACCTCTACCGTCAGCGGGAGCTTTACTTCTCCACGGCCAACCAGTACAGGATTCTGCGCTGGTGGCACGTCTCGGCCTCCTACGACCTGATGTGGAACAGCCTTGAGACCGACATACGCGAATTCCACCGCCCCGACCGCCTGACGCATCTCGCCGCTCTCGCTACCGCCGCCAGCCTCGACATCGTGAAAGTGCAGGCGTCGATTCTCGGCACATTTGTCGACGACAAGGTTGAAGGACGCCCCGACCATGCCAGAACCCACGCTTTTACTCCCGCGGTCTATCTCTCGGTGATGCCCGTTAAAGCCATGCGCTCGTTCGAACTCAGGGCTTTCTACAAGCGCTCGTTCCGCATGCCTACATTCAACGACCTCTATTACGCCGACATGGGCAATTCGCGGCTTGACCCCGAGAAAGTCACTCAATACAATGCCGGAGCACTGATTTTCAAAGATTACCGTCGCGGACTGCTCCGTGGATTCCGTTTCAGCGCCGACGCATACCTGAATTTCGTAACCGACAAGATTGTAGCCTACCCCAAGGGGCAGCAGTTCCGCTGGACGATGCTCAACCTCGGCCGCGTGCGCATCAAGGGCATCGACGTATCGGCCGCCACAACGCTCTGCCCGGTGGGCTCGCTCGAACTGACCCTCCGCGGGCAGTACTCCTTCCAGCAGGCCATTGACGTGACTAACCCCGCCGACAGCTACTACCGCGACCAGATTCCATACATCCCGCATCATTCGGGGGCATTCACCGCCAACGCCGCCTGGCGCGGATGGGGCCTGAACTACAGCTTCATCTATGTGGGCGAGCGCTACAACCAGCAGGAAAACATCCGCTACAACTACACCGAGCCCTGGTATACCTCCGACCTATCGCTGAGCAAAGATCTGAAAATAAACGCAGTGAAACTCCGCGCCATGCTTGAGGTCAACAACCTTCTCAGCCAGGACTACGACGTGATTGCCAACTACCCGATGCCCAAACGTAATTTCCGTTTCACTCTGAGTGTGGAGCTTTAACATGATGGATACCGGCAAGCTACATATCAATCCTTCCGCAGCGATCCGAAAAGCGGCCGTGATAGCAGCTGCTCTGTTAGCCTGCGCCGCCTCCTCATGCCGCCACGACGAGGTTGTTATCCCCACCGAGGAGGAAGCCGTAGGCGAACGCCTCCCCGACTCTCCCGTTGCCGGATTCTATCTGCTCAACGAAGGAAACATGGGCTCGAACAAATGCTCGCTCGATTACTACGATTACTCATCCGGAATGTATCTCCGCAATATCTACGCTGAGCGCAATCCCAATGTGGTGAAAGAACTCGGCGACGTAGGCAACGACCTCCAGCTGTATGCCGGGAGGCTCTGGGCGGTGGTAAACTGCTCGCACAAAGTCGAGGTATGCGATGCTGCGACGGCCATACGCATCGGCCAGGTCGATATTCCCAACTGCCGATACATCGCCTTCAACGGCGACAAAGCCTATGTAAGCTCCTACGTCGGACCCGTGCAGATTAATCCGCAGGCTCCGCGCGGCATGGTCTACGAAATCGACATCCCTACACTGCAGATTACACGCCGCGTCACCGTAGGCTATCAGCCTGAGGAAATCGTAATCGAGAGCGGACGCCTCTATGTGGCCAACTCGGGAGGATACCGAGCACCCGACTACGACAACACCATATCGGTGGTTGACCTTGAGACGTTCCGGCAGATTCGCCAGATACCCGTTGCAATCAACCTTCACCGCCTGCGCCTCGACAGCTACGGACGTCTGTGGGCCACCTCGCGCGGCAACCGTTCCACCGTACCGTCCCGGCTTTTCACTCTCGAAAAAGACGGCGAAGGTGAGTATCAGGTGACGCGCGAACTCCCCTACGCCTGTTCCAACATGGCCGTGACCTACGACTATATATATTATTTTGCCACCGAGTGGAGCGACCTCACGCAGTCGAACACCGTAAGCTACGGCAAGATTGATCTCGCCACCTGCCGGCGCACCACGGCCAACTTCATAACCGACGGCACGCAGAGCGAAATCGAGATTCCCTACGCCATCGGCGTGAATCCGGCATCAGGCGACATTTTCGTGAGCGACGCGAAAAACTACGTAAGTTCCGGAATGCTCAACTGCTATTCACCCGAAGGGAAACGCAAATGGCGAGTGCGCGCCGGCGACATCCCTTCGTCGATAGCATTCAGATGGAAGGAAGGAGGCGAAAGAGAATGACCCACATCATTTTGAAAATCAGAATACTCACCCGTATTGCAGCCTTATGTCTGGCGTTGACGGTATCGCAGGGATGCACTGAGTCAGACCCCGTGGTATCGACCGGCCTCGACTCCACATATACCATCGCACGCATGCAGCTTCTTAGGCTTTCCACTCCATATTCTTCGGGCACAATCCGCTGGACGGTCACTTCACCCGACGGAAAGCAAAAGCTGATTTCAACTTCGGCCGACTGCCTTTTTGTAGCGGCCGACGAAGGTGTATGGCAACTCACCCTCCGGATTACCGACGGCGACGAAACCATTCAGGAGACATCGACAATCAATGTGGTGCACGAAGTGGTGGAGTATTCTCCTTATCTTACCGAAGTATACGAATACCATCCCGCCCCGGGGCAGTTTGTGAACAAAATGCCGCGCTGGCGCAGCGGCGATACCGCCGCCGACATGGCCCGTAAAGTAGCCGACGCCATCTGCGGCCAGACCGAGGAACTAATATCGCTCGGAGCCTACGGCGGCTATGTGGTAATGGGATTCGACCATACGGTTGTCAACGCCGCCGGCAAAGATTTCATGATAAAAGGCAACTCTTTCTACGACGACCCCGAAAGCGGCGTGGAAGCCGGCTCGGCAGAACCGGGAATAGTAATGGTATCTATCGACGCCAACGGCAACGGCCTCCCCGACGACCCATGGTATGAACTTGCCGGAAGCGAATATACATCTGCAGCCACCGTTCATCATTATGCCATTGCCTATTCCCGACCCGACGAAGGAAAGACTCCAGTGCCCGACGGCCAGTATATCACCGACAGCCGATACATAGGCTGGTCTGATTCGCAAGGCCGCTCCGGATATGTGATGAAGAACACGGAGCATACACAGAGCTACTGGCCCGGATGGATTGACGAACCTGTATTGTCGTTCCGAGGGACTCTCCTTGCTCCCAATGCGGTAGACCTCTCGGGAACCGGTCTGTATTTCCGACTTTTCGCATATGCGTGGGGCTACGCCGACAACCATCCCAACTCGCAGAAAGACCTCTGCAGTTTCGACATTGACTGGGCCGTCGACGCCTACGGAATGCCCGTCTATCTCCCCGGCATTGATTTCATAAAGGTATATACCGCCGTAAACCAGTACTGCAACTGGATTGGAGAAACCTCCACAGAAATCTGCGGCGCCACCGACCTGAACCTGTCCCGATAACCGAAACATTAAAATATATGAAGAATTTTTACTTGCCGCTTGCCCTCGCAATTGCCACAGCCCCGATGTTTCACGTAGCCATGGCTGCGGCCGACTATGCCAAGGGCGTAATAATAATCAACGAAAACAACTACGGCGAAGCCGGCACGCTAAACCATCTGCAACCCGACCTGCGCACCGGATATTTCACTTACCGAATATTTCAGAAGGAAAATCCGGGACGTACGCTCGGCCAGACAAGTTGCTTCGGCGCATACGACAACCTGCTTTATGTAGTCTCCAAGCAGTCGAAAGCGCAGAACGCCACTACCGCCGGTGGCATTCTCACGGCCATCGAGCCGACGAGCATGAAATGGCAGTGGCAGCTTGATCAGCTCGACCCGAGCGGCAAGCGCGCCGAAGGCCGCGGATTCCTTGGCGTAACCACAGACAAGGCCTACGTGTCCAGCAGCAACGGCATCTGGGTCATAGACCTCGCCACGCACACCTCGAAAGGGATGATTGAAGGCACGCAGAATCCCAACGGCGTTGACGACAAACCCGCAAGCGACGGCACGAGCACAATATATCATGGCCAGTGCGGCACGATGGTTGCGGCCGCCGGACGCGTGTTTGCCGCCCATCAGATTTTCGGGCTGCTGGTTATCGATCCTACAACCGACACTCTCGAACGCACCATCAGCCTCGATTTCGTAGCCGACGGAGCCGCCATCGGTTCGATTGTGGCCGACAAGGAAGGCTTTCTCTGGCTCAGCGTGGCAAAAAGTTCAGAAACTTTCGCCCCTTCACTATCCGTGCTGGTGCGCGTAAATCCATCTACCCTCGAAACTTCGGTTTACAACCTGCCCGAAGGTGTCTATGGGCCGGCCACGACATGGGATTCCTGGAAGCCCGACAGCTTCTGCGCTTCAGCCATCGAACCATATCTTTTCTGGACCGGAGCCGAGCAGAGTTTCTACGCCGGTTCCGTAATATACAGGTTCGACACCACCACCGCTGAAGCCAAAGCGCTTATAGATTTCAGTGGGGAGACCGACGTGGAGATTCCATGGCAGGTCTACGGATGCTCAATGCGCGTCGACCCTGCCGACGGCACCCTCTACACAAGCGTATATCAGGATTTCAGCTCCACCACCTACGCCGTGCGTACCTTCAAATCCGACGGGGCTTCTCTGCGCACCTATCCTATGGAGAAAGCCTACTGGTTTCCCGGCATGATGCTCTTCCCGGAAAGCCAGCTCGCCGCAGTGGAGAATGTAGTTTTGGAGGCATCCGGGAGTCTTGGAGTTCTCATAGGCGGACGTTCAGTTGAGCTAACCGGCATACATGCCGGCGTAACCGCAGAGGTATTCTCCACATCCGGAGCAAAGATAGCATCCGCACGCGCCGACGCCGACGGACACGCAAAGTTCGACATGGATTTTGCCCCCGGAATCTATATCGCTGCTGCCGGCTCGCAGAAAGTCAAATTCGCCGTGCGCTGACCTATGGGACTTTGCGCTCAGACATAAAAAACTTTCCATCGCGAAAAAATGTTATAATTGTGAGGTCTGCGGAATGCGGACCTCACAATTTAACGTTTTAACTCCTACGATATGAAAAAGATTCTGAGCCTGATTGCCTTGCTGGGACTTATGTGCAGCTGCTCGCCATACTCTCTGGTCAACAGCGAGACTTACAACAATGCCGACCTCGCGCGCTATCACACGTTCCGCATCGTGACCCCCGATATGGGCAAACTACCTCCGGGCATGGAGATGGTGACATACTACAACATCGCGGCGGCAATACGCGAGGAGATGCTTATGCGCGGCTTCACCGAGTCGGCCGAATCGCCACTGCTGGTAAACATCGCCGTAACCACACAACGCGAAATCGCCACCGAGCCGCTGATGCCCCCCGGCGGATATTTCCCCTACAACGGCCCGTATTATCCCTACTACATGTGGCCGCGCTATAACTACGGTCCGTACTGGAATCCCGCATACTACAGCAATGCCCAGGTTATCACCGGCATATACAAGGAGGGCGTACTCACCATGGACCTTGTCGACATCGACACCAAGCTTCCGCTCTTCTCCGCATCCGTAGCAACCATTCTCAACGGAGGCGGCAACGGCTATCAGAATCTCAAGGGAATCGACGAAGCCGTCACCACGCTTTTCTCGAAATTCCCCGTTCCTCTGCTTCCGCAGTACCGCAAAAACTGACCTAAAAGCTCCTGACTTCCAATGCAATAGCCTCAATAGTCCCAGGCCGCAAATCAGCCCCATGGCGGTGTGTCGAATCCCGGCATTTCGACACACCGCCATTGAACTGTCCCGAAGAGCTAATCCCACCTCCGGCGAAGCCTTAGGAGGATGTTGCATAACCACCGGATTGTAGGGACGCACGGCTCGTGCGTCCGATATAATGATTGATTTTCAGTCGGTTACACGGACGCACGAACCGTGCGTCCCTACTATTTGATTGAAAATTGCAGTATCTGCAATATCCCACGCATTCGCAAAGCGCATATTTCCCTCAAGAATGCTTGCATCTCCCCATCCCGAGGCGCCAATGGCGGAAAATCGCAATATATTCCCAATCCAAAAATCGGGAATATCACGTCTGCGGGCCACATTCCCCGCTTCATTTTCACGATTCACGGTTTATCCTTTGTATATACCGAGTATTTTTCCGAACTTTACGATGAAGGTGTACATATGCACAACTACAGCAATCAATGGCATCCACGCCACTAATTTGCAAAATACAATCGATATGTACAATCCTCCCATTTATAAATATTTAGAATAAGTAACTGCTCGAAATATTGAAGTAGTTTGACCATGATAGTATTAGAGAGTGTTTGAATTTAACCCGATTAAATTTATATTGAATTCTTTTCATTCCCTCAAAGTACCTTTTCGTCTGCTTCCGCCAAGCTTTATCGGTCACGATGCCCGCATCGCTCCCTCTTCAGCTCGCGGAATCAGCCTGAAAAATCCTCTTTGAGTGAATGAAAGTAAAATCCAAACACTCTCTTAAAGAATTTTGAACAGTTACTTATAAATTCAACCGACGAATTATGTTAAGTATAAGATATTGTATAACAATTATAATGCTCCTCGCTTCATCGGCAGGGAGGGCATCGGAGTCCGAGATTGAGCGTCTGATTAACGATTTTGAAACCGGCGGCAACAAAGCCGGGATTGCAAACCGGTTGTTTAAAGAACTGCGAGCTGAAGGCTTTATTGACGAGGATGTCGTCATGTCGGGCGCTGTGGCTGCCGATTCCGTCAGTCAGCAATTCTATTACTGGGCGGGTGAATGGTATTGCGACGTTCAGGACTATGAGCGGGCACTGCGGTATGCCCGGAAAGCGTTACCTCTTTACAACGGGACGAGCGACGCAAAAGCCGACTGCCTCAATCTCCTTGGCGTGCTTTATGTCAGGACAGGCGATTTTGCCTCAGCTATACCGTATATAAAAGAATGTCTGGATATAGATTTACGTAGCGGCGACAACGACCGTATTTCATCAACATACAGCACGCTCGCCGGAACATATATTGCCGCCGACGACCCCGATGCCGCTCAAAGATATATCATTGAAGGCATGCGCTATGCCGACAGGGCTGTTAATTCCCTTCGTAAAACCATCCTCATGGGCATGGCGTCGGAAGCCTGCTACAAGAAAGGGGAATTTGAAAAGGCGGTAAGATATGCCGACGGAGCGTATGCAATCGATTCGGCAGCAGGCCGCCGGGGTCGAGCGGCGATACGGTTGTCACAGAAAGCAACGGCGCTCGCGGGACTGGAGAAGTACGGCGAAGCCGAAACTGTTTTCCTGAAAGCATTTCCCATGCTGATTGACGAGGGCAACCGCCATTCGCTGGCCATTGACTACAACCAGTTCGGAAGCATACTGCTGAAACAGCACCGCCCCGCCGAAGCCGTTATGTATTTCAGAGAAGCTGACAGTATGCTCGACAAGATAGGCGACCTTTACAACCGGCTCCATTCTTTGCAGGGACTTTATGAGAGTTATTGGAAAATAAACCCTGACAGTGCATATCTCGTATTGCAGGAATTCAATATGCTCAAGGATTCCCTTTACCATGAGGCTTCGGCCGATGCGCTCGCCAGATATAAGGTCGAATTTGAGACCGACCGACTGAATGAAGAGATTGAAGCACACAAAAGCAACCGACGCCGTGATTTTGTTGCCGCCGTGGCGGTATTGCTTCTGTGCGTGGCAGGCGGCATTTGGCTACATCGTTGGCGCGTAATGCGCTATCGACGTGAATTGCAGGAGCTTATTGCTAAAATAGAAAATATCGGCGCCAAGTATACATCTTCACTTCATATAGGAGAGCAGGCAGCAGCTGAAGATGAAACCGGTGTCCCCGATCCTGTATCCGAGTTTGAAAGGCTGGTGATAGAAGCTGTCAACGACGGCCTGGCCCGACGTGAATACAGCATCAGACATATAGCCGCGCGACTGAATATGAGCGAACAGACATTCCGGCGCCGCTTCGTGGAAGCCACGGGCAAATTGCCAAAATCCTTTATCTCGGCTATTCAGATGAACCGCGCAGTCACCTTGCTACGCGACAATAAGACCATGACAATCTCGGAAGTGGCCCGCGAATGCGGTTTCGATGAACTGAGCGCCTTCTCCCATTCCTTCAAGCGCTCTTTCGGCTGTTCCCCCTCCGAATATCAAGCCAACCCCGATAAGTAACCGGTCGACATTATTTAAATATTTCCGGGAGAAATATTTTCAGGAGATTATTCCCGATGAAGAGTGTAGATGTCTACACGACTGATGAAGAGAGAGACGCCCCACATGCAGACAGGCCGTGTGAGGCGTTTTTTACCGTTGTGATAATTTCTGTCAAACGATTGTAAGATTTTTACAAACGGTTGATACACTGACGTATTTAAATTTGTGGCTATCATATTACCATGGGAAAACATATCCTGAGGCTACGCGAAATAACGGCAGTCGCTGAAATTCCAATTATAATCACAATGATATGAAAAAGTTCTACAAGACTCCCCCGGCGGCAATGTCAAGGACATTGGCTGTCAGTCTGGCATTTGCTTTTGCCGCGGTGCTTTCGCCGTCAATGAAGGCTCTTGATACTTCTACGGAAAATTACGTTAAGGACGGAGTGTATTATGCTGTCACCGATATTCCCGGCACAAACACAAATCCGGGCGTAGAGTATAACGACAATATAATCGGACTGGTAGTAGGCCCCGATGTAACCACTATCGGTAATTATGCTTTCTCCGCTTGCCGCGAACTTGCTGAAATCGACATGAGCAACGCCAAATCGCTCAAAACCATCGGTGAAGGCGCTTTTCAACACTGCTACAAACTCAGCAATATCGCAATCCCCGCATCGGTGGAGAGTATAGGTGCGTCAGCATTCTCCGCTTGCAACGGCTGTGAGTCGGTGGTATTTGCCGACGGTTCCCGCTTGAAAAGTCTGGGCGAACTGGCGTTTTCAAGCAATACCTCGCTCGTTTCCGTATCGCTGCCGGCTTCGCTTGAGAGTGTCGGCGAAAAAGCCTTTTACAACTGCCGCGCGCTTGAGTCGTGCCGCTTTGAGGATGGCTCGCAGCTCACGTCGCTGAGCGTCAATATGTTCGCCTATTGCAATAAGCTCAGGGAGGTCACTCTGCCGGCCGGATTAAGAGAGATAAGCAACAGGGCGTTCGAGCAGTGTTCGGCTCTTGAAAGCATCGGATTGCCCGACGGACTTACCTCCATAGGCAGCTATGCTTTCCAAAGCTGCACGGCTTTGAAATCCGTCGAAATACCCGAAAGTGTCACTTCAATGGGCACGTATGCCTTCTATAGTTGTACCGGACTCGAATCGGTCGTCGCCGCGCTTAAAACAATCCCTAACTACGCTTTCAGCATGGGATCGACGTCGAGCAAAAGTGCCCTCACCTCTGTCACGCTGTCCAACACCGAGTCAATCGGCAAACAGGCCTTCTACTGCTGCAGGTCTTTGCCGCAGATAGAACTGCCCGCCACACTTACGTCAGTTGGTGGAAAACCCAGGCTCGGATGACCCCTGGGGCCAAGGTTGATTTGACCCCTGAAAATAATTTGTATTTGACCCCTGAAGAGTTTGGCCGACGGGGTCAGTTTTATTTTGGCTTATCTGCCTTTGAAGGCTTTGAGTTTACGGACGCTTTCGCCGGTGAGCGTGATACGGTGTGCGGTGTGGACGATGCGGTCAAGGATGGCATCCGCCACTGTGGTGTCGCCGATGGCGTCGTACCAGTCCAGTTCGGGGAGCTGTGATGTTACGATGATCGACTTGCGACCGTGCCGGTCTTCGATGATTTCCGTCAGATGTGCCCGCTCCTTGGCATCGAGGGGAACCAGAAAGAGGTCGTCGAGGATTAGGAGTTGCGTTTTTTCGAGTTTCTTCAGTTCCGCCTCGATTGTCCCTTTGTTTTTGGCGATTTTCAGAGTGCCCATCAGTTTGGAGGCGTTTGCGTACATGACACGCATGCCGGCCTTGCAGGCCTCGTATCCCAGAGCTGTGGCCAGGTAGCTCTTGCCCGTGCCGGCACAGCCGGTGATGAACAGGTTGTCTCCTTTGCGGACAAAATCCAGCGAGGCAAGACGTTCCATCTGGTTGCGGTCCAGGCCACGCGGCAGCGTGTAGTCGATCTGCGCCACCGATGCGTCGTTGTATCTGAAGTTCGCGCCTTTTACAAGGCGTTCGATGTTTCGGGCCACCCGGTAGTCCCATTCCCTGGAGAGCAGCCAGTTCAGGAAGCTGTCAGGTGTCATTGTCTCGGCGAAGGTCGCCTGGAGGCTTTCGGAGAACGCGGCGGCCATTCCGTGAAGGCGCATACGGTGCATGAGATCCAGAGAGACGGAGTTGCGGTCTTTCTCCGGAGTTACAGGGGAGGTTTTATCGTTTGTTTCCATTTTTTACGTTGTCGTTTTGAGTTGATTGTCTTATGCTGGCGGCAAAGTATTCTTTGCCTCGTATGTTACGGTGGGCCGGCCTCCGGGGTTCCCGGTCATCGGCCTCGGCTCCCGGCAGATAATCCGCGTCAGCTCCGGAATCAAGGATGTCCACCATGTCGCTGATGCTGTAGCGGCGTGCGTCCATGGCCGCGGCGCATCCGGATACAAGGCGTTCCTGCCCGTACTTTTTCTCCAGGTTCATGATGCCACGGCAGGTCCTGAAGGCAAGTTCGGGATAACGCTTGTCCTCGATGACCGCACGCAGGTAGTGAACGACAATGTTGTCGATTACGGCCGCGCGGGAAAGGAGCTCCTGCAGGTCACTCTCGCAGCTCCCCTTGCGTCCCGGCAGATTGTGGGACGGCTTGGTCGTGTATTCGTACGGGGTATCGTTGCGATGATGCGTGGCCACATGGGTAAAGCCGTGGAAGATGTCGATCGTATCGGTGTCGTATACCATCTCCACGCGTTTGCCCACATACTGTACCGGCACGCTGTAGTGG
>ENA-OYYH01000033-OYYH01000033.1-human-gut-metagenome-genome-assembly--contig:-NODE-33-length-84798-cov-48.817932_pt1 | contig 84798 bp, 112 predicted proteins | sample MGYA00243245_ERZ653439 | MGnify/ENA primary metagenome ERZ653439 (study PRJEB26926, sample SAMN06165028) | human gut metagenome | biome: ENVO:00009003; feature: ENVO:2100002; material: ENVO:00002003... | reverse complement strand
ATCTACACCTAAGCCTTCGTCGGCAGCGTCAGATGTGTATAAGAGACAGGTAAAATTCTTACAAAATTTTCTTTTTGAATTGTAATATATTTGCAGCAAATTATTAATAAAAATGTAATATTAATTTGTAACTTTTTCTTAACAAATATATAACAAAAGCGTAACAAAAATGTAATGAACTTGTAACATAACATATAATACCACCCCCACCATTAATTTACAGTCACTTCCCACCTGTCGTGTGTGTGGTACCTTATAGTTGCGGAATAAAATTGAGGGAGTGATGTGGTTTTCACCTCCCAACGACCAGCTAATTAGTATGACAGAGATGTAGTCACAATGACAGAGATGTAGTCATATAAGTCACAATAAATGTCACATTGATGTAGTCACAATAGCGTACAAAAAGTCACTATTTTATGGCTAAAAGTCACTTTCAAAAATATCGCCAAAATAAATATTGAGGTAGTGATGTGGAATTTAAAAATGACACAAAATATGGAAATTTAGTGTAGTAGTTTTATTAAGAAAATACAACTAAAATACTTCTCTAAAGACCTTAAATAGCAGTTAAAGACACCAGTTAAATTACCAGTTAAAAGAGTGATTTTAGGTGGTAAACGAGCGGAGCGAGTGTAATTCTCGAAGTGGAGCGGAGCGGAACGCACGAGTCGTTTTGGGTTGTTGAGCGGAGCGAAACTAACCCAAATAAGAACCCCAATTCCGAAGGAATTTAGCTTGTACATATTGCACAAAAACAGAGAGTGAATGTGTATATAATAACCAATGATGTGTATTTGCACAAAAATGCAAAAATACTCGGTGAACTTTATTAATACATTTATGTATTAATTAAGTGAACAATTAATAGCTGTATATATTTATAAATAATATAATTATATATAATTAATTATATATAATTATATATTATAATATATTAATATATAATACAATATAACGTAGTTACGCACGTGCGTGTGTGCGTGTGTAGGCGTGTATACGCCTGTATGTGCGTGGGCGTGTGCGTGAAGTGATATGAGAAGCTAAAATTTTGGGGTGAGGAAAATTGCCACTTGACAAATTTCATTGTTTGTGTTATCATAGTTTCACGAAAGGAAATGTGAAAGATGAAGTATGACATACTGGAAATTGCAAAGAGCCGAGTGACTGCAATTCAGAGTAATCATAATGACCTAAGTTGGACGAGTAATCGTGAAGATGACCTTTTAGTGCTTGTTGCAAATAACAAGACGTTGAAGAAGTATCTAAGTATTGCAGTTACGGCAACGTATAACGATTTTGATGAGTGTTATTGTTTAAAAGTCAGAGAGTTGGACTCACCTGAAAATAACACAACGACAATTACGAACTTGAATAACCATTACGAGTTGCTTGACGATTTAATCAAAGTTGTCATATGCTACTTGAAAGATATAGACAGAATAGGGGTGAAATACGGTGGAGAGTAAAGCGCTGACGCTTGTTAAGGATTGTGTAGACAATCTTTTGATTGACTATCCTGAACTGAAAGACAAGCCTTTAAGTGAGATACCTTTGATTTTAAGGGATATGATACATAAAGGCACTGATTTAAGTGGGGATAAAGGGGTTTCAGCCCCTCCAAAGAAAAAAATTTTGAAAAAAATTAAAAAAAGTATTGACAAGTGTGCTAAGTGATGTTATAATGAGCTTGTCATTGAGAGATGACGTTCCTTGTTTCAGGTGTTGTAGCTCGAATATTTCTTCCGTGGTGTTCGTTGCGGTTTCACACCTAAACACTTTCTCATAGATTTTCACATATTACACGCTTAGAGTACACAAGCACATCATTCAATGAGTGGAACAGTAATACCACTGAACGCAATGACCTCTCAATGTGTAATTGAGTGCAATTCTCAATCGTGTAACCAGTCCCTGTTCGGTCAACAATAAAATCGTATACCCATTATAACCGAATAGGGCATAAGTTTCTTGCGTGGTTGCCTTTGACTTTCTGTGTAGCCACGCTTGAACGTAAGCATTTTGTTTAATTCCGATTGTATGGCAAAATGTTTGTTTTTCCGTTGTACTAGGTTTATATGGTGGTGAGTTTGGCGGTTATTCACCACCGTATGGGTATTCGTGGTGGCACTACATTTCAGAAAATAATTTTTGTTTTGGAGCAGGTTCGACACCTGCAATACCCACCAATTCAGTGACAGCACATATGTCCCTCCAAAAACCGTTTGGGACGGCAGAGTAGACGAATATTGTATTAAACGGTACTTACAATAGAACTACTCAAGTCACTGATTTCCACTTGCACTGTTTCACGAACAGTGCAGAACAAACAACTCCTCATTTCACAATGAGTAATTGTTAAATAGTTTTCATAGAGCTTATGGAAACGCTGAACTTTGCTAAGTTTAATAACTTTTGATTAAATGGTTTGGTATATTACTTGCTTGTTTTTCAATAAGTCCTCTATACATATTAACATAGCAAGGTTCAGTTTGCCATTTTGGCAATGTGCGGTTACTCCATATGGTAATTGCACCTCCTTTGAATTTAATAGGTTTATGGGAGAGTAATTCCCAAGAGTACTCTCCTAAGTAGACCCGAGAATTTCTACACCTCGTTTAGAGTTACATATGGAATTGATTAAGTGGTTGATGTAATCTACTGGCTTTATCATTATTTGTGATTTATTCACAATCCTTTCGACACAATACAAGCTATCTAACCATAGCTTGTATATGCTTTCTGACAGAGAGTCTGTTTAACAAGGTCACACCTTGCAGGGAGCTATACAGATTTAATATTTGTACTTCCCCCACTAAAAGTATGAATAATCGTTTCATAGATAGCTTATCGGCACAATGCTGGTAAGCTATTTATGCTATAAGGAGGAAATTATGGACGAATTAACTAAGAAAAAGGACAGTAAAACACAAGAATTGATTGACGAGATTGAAGCTTACTATGGCAAGTCGGTTGTGGAACTGATAGTAGACTTACAATCCGAGCCAATAGTAAGACACTTTAAAGGTGGCTACTATCGTGTAATGAGTATTGGTATGGACAGTACTACTAAAAACCCTGTTGTCGTGTACAAGAGTTTGAATGGCAAGAGTTATGTTTGGACTCGTGACCTTTTAGAATTTCTATCACCAGTACCTAAGGACAAGCAGGAGCTTAATGTATTCGGGCAAAAACGCCGATTTGAGAAAGTAAAAGACTTTAGCTTACAATTAGACCTTGTAAGTACAAAAGACTTGATTATGGCGATTTCGGAGCGTGATACGGACATTTTATGTGTGGGTAAGAAAAATATCAAGCAAAAGGACTATGTTTTGGCAAGGAAATATAGTATGTCAGACGGTGAGCATTACGAAGTAGTGAACACTTTTAACACTTATGAAGAAGCAGCAGAGAACTTGAAAAAGAATGTACGCAAGAATAAGTGGAGAGAAAATTGTTTTATAATAATGACAAGGGTGTTTTATAAGGAGTGTTAAAGATGAATGATGTAACAGACGCATTAAATAATTTGGGTAAAGCACTTTCGGGTGAGAACAACGAGAGCAAGCCTGACGGTTTTAAAGAAAAATTCAATGCTGTTTTGAGAAAAGTGCTTGAAGTATTAATGGTAATAGGGTCAATGGCTTCCCTCATTGTATCATTGCTTTTGGTGGCAACAGTGTTTATAACACTTATAAGGGGCGACTATTTTAGCTCTTTGATGTGTGGAGTATCGGCTTTTGTATTATTAAAATTGAGTAAGGAGTTTTAAGTATGATAATATCAGGAAGTAAAAAAGCGAGTGCCTTTGAAAAAGGCTTTATAAGTGAACTAAGTCAGCTTATAGACGGCAATATGCTTGATTTTGAAAAGCATTTAGAGAAAGCCGATTACGGCTATGTTAAGTCACTTGATGTTTTATTAGAGAATACATATTTAAGTCTGCAAAAGGTAAAGGACGCTTATTTAGTTAAGATAGACTTACCTGAAACGGACGAAGAAACAAGAGAAAAGATGATTAAGGCTCTTGATAAGGTTTATGCAGAGATGATGAAAATTGAGCATAAATCATTGTTTTTGAACGATTGGTTGAAAAAACACGCATTGTCTATGGAATGAGGATTTTCCTTACTTGACAAATAAAAATCAGTGTGCTATAATGTAGCCATAGTGATAACGAAATACGTTATCAAAGAAAATAAAAATATAAAAAAATCAAGGAGGTTGTTTATTATGGCAAACAATAAGGAACAATTAATTAAATCGGTGTTGGATATGAAGAAGGCAATGGCTGATTTCTTTGACGCATATACAGATATGCTTATGGCACTACCTGTATTTGAAACGGCAGAGTTGGTTGCAGTAGCTGATACATTGGAAACAGCTGGTACATTGGAAACACCAAAAACATCTGAAAAGGTTGTACCTGCTAAGAAGTCGGCAACTAAGAAGTCGGCAACTAAGAAGTCAAAGATTGAAAAACAAGAAGTTGACGAAGCTGACGAAACACCTGACGAAACAGACGGTATTTATACAAAAGAAGCTCTTGACGGCAAAAAGTACAACGAGCTAAAGAAGATTGCCAAAGAAGTTGGTGTATCAGCAAAGGGTGACAGAGAAACCCTAATTGACAACATTTTAGGTGCGTCAGAACAGATTGAAGAAGATTTTGACGAAGATGACGAAGAAGAAACAACACTTGAAGATGTTGAAGATGAAGATGATACAGACGAAGATGACGGCGAAGAAGAAGATGTTGAAGCAGAGCCTATTGATGACGAAGAAAGTCTTGCGGAAGAAATTGAAGATAGAGTATCTGAAATGGAAACGGAAGAAATTGCAGACTTACTTGTTGAAGCAGGTATCTCCGCAAAGGGTAAGCGTCAGGCTTTAATCAACAAGCTAATCAAGGCAGTACAAGACGGTGCTATTGCAATCAATGGCGAAGGTGAAAACGAAGAAGAACCCGAAGATGACGATTATGAAGATGATGATTACGAAGATGAAGATGTTGAAGACGAAGGTGACGAAGAAGATGTAAATGACCTAAGTAACCCTAACATCAAACCAGCTCGTAAAAAAGCACTAAAGGCTCTAAAATCTATGCTCGAAAAGAAATACAATGACGGTAAGCTAAAGGCAGTCACAATGAAAAAGGCTCTAAAGGCATACTATGACGAGTCAGCAGACGAGATTGACGATATGGATAATGATGAATTGTTTGACGCATATCTTCAACTAAAAATGCTATTCATTGATGATGAAGGTGACGAAGTTGAAGAAGGTGCACCTTATACACTAAACGGTGAGCCATACTGTTGCGGTCAGCCACTTCAATACAATGAAGAAGATGATACATTTATCTGCGAAATTTGCGGTGGCGAGTATGAAAGTGAAGAAGAATAATTAAATACACGTTAATAGGGAGCACTTTATAAATGCTCCCTCTTTATCTTTAAAGGAGTGAATAAAATGCACATTACTACAACAGGGAAATTCCCAAATAAAGATATTACGCATAAACCTAAACGCTATCAGAGTGATATTCTGAAAGAAATGGACAGTGATGAGGTAGCCGAAGGTGATATAAATTTGCAGAATTTTATTCCGCAAAGCGTAACTATTGAGTCAGCGATAGATTATTTCTCTAAAAATGCCACAGGTGAAAACAAAAAGCTGTTTTATGCCACTTCTGAATGGCTGAAAGAGCTAAGAACAATAAAAACGCAAAGGGGTAAGAGTATAAGCAATGGATAAATATTGGTCGGATAAACCCAAATTTCTTAACTGGAATAGGGAAGATTACATAAAGAATAATGTTCTATACACAGTGCCTATGACCGCTAAAGAAGTGGACGAGAGTAAGCAAGAAGAACTACTTAACAGCCCTAACTATTTTGTAGAAGAAAAACTTGACGGTACTCGTGGTACAATACATTTTTACTCTGACTATGCTCGTGTATTTAGTCGTAGAGAGAGTAAAAAATCAGGTTGGCTGACAGAAAACACTGATAGTGTTCCTCAACTAAGGGATATACATATCCCTGAACTTAATGGCACTATTTTGGACGGTGAAATGTATATCCCTGATGTACCTTTCAATGATATATCGGGTATCTTAAATTGTACCTATGATACGGCTATTGAACGTCAACAGGAAAAAGGCTTTTTATGCTTAAATGTGTTTGATATTCTTTATTACAAGGGTATCAAGATTGAGAAAATGCCTTTATATAAGCGAAAGAGTTTTCTTGATAGGATAATTCGTAAAATAAATAACTTTTATGAAGAAGAATATCCGTCAGGCTTTCCTTATATTCGGAGAGTGCCTTACTTCAAAAATAACACTCCAGTTTTTGTGGGTGACAAAGATTTAAAGTTGCTAAATGCTACTTACAGTGTATATCCGAACTTGTTTAACAAAGTCAAGTTATATAAAAATGCAGGGAATGAAAGTGATTTTTGGGTAAGACTTACACCTAAAGAGTATTACGAGTGGATAGTAATGCACGGCGGTGAAGGAATAATGCTAAAACCTATTGACGGAAAGTATTATCATAAGCGTGGCAGAGAATATCAGAAAATTAAGAAGTTTTTAACTCGTGACGTTATAATAATGGGCTTTACAGAGCCAACAGAAGAATACACAGGTAAATTCCCTGATGACAGTTGGGGCTATTGGATTGACCCTAAAACGAACGAAAAACAAGACCCTAATAGATGTCTTGCTACACCAGCAAAAGAGCTTAAAAAGTCCTTTATGCCTGTAACAAGGTACTATTTTGAGAATTGGGTAGGTAATATCCGATATGGGGTAATCATTACAGAAGAAGAATTTGAAAAGTTATCAAAGAGCAAAAAGTTTACCACACAGAAAATGAAACTTTCTGACGGTAAAGAGTATAAGGTTGTTGAAGTTGGCGATTGCGGTGGTTTTGATGATGAAATGCGAAAGTATTTCACAGATAATCGGGGTAGTATGATAGGTAAAGTCATTGAAGTTAAAGCGAATGAACAATACAAGGACACAGGCAAGCTAAGACACCCTCGTTTTCTAAGAATGAGAGATGACAAGGATAATTTAGCTTGTATTTGGACAGACCATTTTGGGTAAAGAACGTAATTACAATGATTTTCGTTATTCTTTGAAGTTAAGTGATAAGTTTGTGCTTTGTTTGAAACTTATAAAGGTAGATGACAAGATTAAAGCTAAAACTTGTTTATTTGAACGAGAAGATAACGGTTACAAAAAGGCAGGTAGTGTAGTCAAAAATAAGTTATATAGGACGAGAAAAGGAATGTTTTATATAAAGCGTAGACTACCTAAAATATTATCTGCAAAGTCAGCAGAATTGCTTTATTTAGATGATTTTACACTTACGAAAGCCTTGACAAAAACAGAATAATATGAGAATATAGAGGGTGAAAACCCTCTATTTTTTTATTGTAGAATGTAAAAGGCGGTGATTAAATGAAATGGAGAAAGGTTTTGCATAGCTTATGGATTGATATAAAGTGTGTATTCTACTGGTTATTCCTCACTTACTTAGAAGTGACTGATAATCTGAAATACACATTAGCAGGCAGTGTTACAACATCTGAATTGGTGAACTTAGTGTTTAATTTCATTGAAGTATATTCGGGAAGAACACTATACCCTTATCAGGAACAATTTTCAAAGAGAGTTATTCGCTCCGTTTTAACAAATGACGGTGCAGAAATAACAGCTTTATTTGCAAGACAGAGTGGTAAGTCAGAAACAATTTCAGATACATCAGGTGGTATGATGATTTTGTTACCACAACTTGCAAATATGCCTATGTTTGCAAATGATAAGCGACTGCAACCGTTTAGGGACGGTTTATGGATTGGCATATTTGCTCCGTCACAAAGACAGGCACAAATTACATACAACCGTATTCGTAGTAGACTTCTAAGTCCGTCAGCAGAAGCAGTCTTAAATGACCCTGATTTTAATTTACAGTTTACCACGTCAAATGGACAGACGTGTACTCTAAGTAATGGCTCATTCGTTACGGCTATTTCAGCCAGTGACGGTTCATCAATCGAAGGTGAGTCCTTTAAACTAATTATCTGCGAGGAATGTCAAGATATTAGTAATTACAAGATTACTAAGTCTATTCACCCTATGGGTGCTGCTTATAATGCTACAAAGGTTAAAATCGGAACAGCGACAACCTTTAAAGGTAATTTCTATGACGCAATTCAGCGTAACAAACTTGAATATGATAATGGCGAAACAAGAGTGCGAAACCATTTTGAGTACGATTGTGATGTGGCCGCAAAATATAACCCTTGGTATGCAAAGTACATTGAGGGTGAAAAGAGAAGTTTGGGTGAGAAGTCAGACGAGTACCAAATGTCCTATAAGCTAAAGTGGATATTGGAAAGAGGTATGTTTATTGATATAGAGCAGTTTGAACAAAATAATCTTGAACCGCTTTTGGACGTATCTCTTTATGACAAATCAAGAACGCACGTTGCAGGTATAGATTTAGGTGGTAAGGGTGACGATACCGTTATCACAATCGTAGAAGTTGATTGGACACAACCTTTGCAGTTTGATGAAAGGGTTGACCCTGAAACTGGTGAAACTATGGTTTATAAGACATATAATACTTATATAAAGAGTTGGTTAAAAATATCAAATATGCCTGACTATGAAGAACAGTATTATATGATTATGGACTTTTTATCACACTTTAAGTTAGCTAAGGTTGTATGTGACGCTACAAGAGAAGCAAGTATATCACATAGACTTAGAGCAAACTTAAATTGTGAGGTTATACCTTATATTTTTACTACAAAGAGTAAGTCTGAAATGTACAAAAATCTTGAAACAGAGATTTCAAGTGGTAGAGCAAGAGTGCCAGCGTCCGAAGAAGTATTAAAGTCAGAAGAATATCATAAATTTATTGAGCAATTAGGTGAGTTACAGAAAGATTACAGGGGCTCACAACTTGTGGTATCTCACCCTGACGAGAAGAACGCTCACGACGATTTTTGTTTATCTCTTGATACAGAAATACTTACTGATAAAGGCTTTATAACTTATGATAAAATGACCTCTGATACTTTAGTGGCAAGTGTTGTTGACGGAAAAATTGTGTATAGGAAACCAACTAAAATAATACACAAAGATTATTGTGGCAAAATGTATGAATTTAAGTCAAAGGATTTAGCTCTAAAGGTAACAGAAAATCATAAGATGTTAGTTAAGCATAGAAACAGTGGTTGCTATAAAGATATGTTATCACAGTCACTTTTTGCAATGCCTAATGAACAAAGATACAATACTTTGCAAATACCAGTTGCACCTATTCAAGATAAGGCTGATTATCCAATAAGTGACGAGTTGATTAAGCAGTGTGGCTGGTTTATAACAGAGGGTTGGATAAATTTTGATAAGAGATATAATTCAAAAAGATACTGTTTCGGTCAATCAATAAAAAGTTTAAAATATAGTGAAATACAAGCTATGGTTAAAAAATTAGGCTTAAACCCATACATTTATACTCGTAAAGACGGACTAACTTATTGGGTGTACCACAAGAAAGATAATGCCTTATTTGACAGTTTACTTGCTGACGGAATACACAGAATACCTCGAAAATGGTTAAATGATTTTTCATTACGTCAGTTAAGATTGCTCTTAGATACTCTTATGTATGGTGACGGTACAATTACAAGGAACACTTATCATACAGCCAGCTATGATTTAGCTCGTGATTTTCAAGAGTTAGCACACAAATGCGGAATAAAAACCTCTATACGCAAAAGTGGCGAAATGTATAATTGCTATTTAATGCAAGGTGATTGCACACGAATAAAAGAGGTAAGTGTAACAGACTATAACGGAAAAGTTTGGTGCGTAAATGTAGACAATGGTTATATAGTTACACGTAGAAATGACAAAATAGCTGTAACAGGTAATTGTGACAGTTGGAGTTTGGCAGTGTGGGGTTGTATGGACGAAGGTGTAGTAAATGAAACGGAAACAGTGAACAGAGATAGTTTAATGGGTAAGTCAAGAAATGAGCAATCTTTTTATAGAGCTATTTCAGGCTTTACAGCGAGAAGGAGAAGATAATTATGTTAGGTTTTGAGAGAATAAGAAGCGTCTTGAATGGTGACGCTTACTACAATACCCTTTTGAACTTAAAGGGGGATATTGATACAAAGTGGTCTAATAGACTTTCACGAATAAGAACAGCGTGGAACTTTTATGAAGGCTATCACTGGGAAGATATACCCTGTACAGATGACGTAGAACTTTCAGTCAATTATTGTCGTGCTTTTGTAAACAAGTTTGTATCGTTTGAACTTGGTAAAGCGTGGAGCTTTACAACTCACAGTAATATGTCTGATAAGATAATTACAGATGACGGAAGAACTTTGTTTGAGTTTTTGGAAGATGTTTGGGAAGATAACGACCAATATGGACTAAGCATTGAAATGGGACAAACAAAGTCTGTAACAGGTGAGGCGTGGATAAGAGTAAACTATGACAAAGCGGAGGATTTAGATGACCCGTTTGGTGAATATCCTGACGGAAGAATAAGTGTATCAGTTATTCCGACTAACATAGTGTTCCCTGAATTTAACCCACATAATACAAAGCAACTTGATAAGCTGACTATTATGTATGTGTATAAAAAGCAGGTAAAAGTCGGCGTAGGTTTTAAGACACAGGAACAGGAAACACTATTCAGACAGGTTTGGACAAAAGATACCATTGAAACTTTTGACGGTGATGTAAAACGTACAGATAAGAATAAGTATGGTGTTATACCTTTTGTACAAATCAAGAATTTGAGTATTGCAGGTAAGGTTGAAGGTGTTGGCGACCTTGATGATATTATCCCTTTGAATGTGGAATATAATTTAAAGCAGTCAAATGTTTCAGAAATTATCAGTTATCATTCAGCTCCTATTACAGTTGTTTATGGTGCAAAGATAAGCAATATTGAAAAGGGAGCTAATAAGGTATGGGGTGGACTGCCGAAAGACGCTAAGGTAGAAAACCTTGAACAAAAAGGTGACGGTGGTACTGCAAAAGATTATATCACTAACTTAAAACTTGCAATGTGTGAAATTGGCGGCGTACCTGAAACAGTTTTAGGTGGAGCACAAGCAATAAGCAATACAAGTGGTGTAGCACTTCAATATATCAACTTACCATTGATTGAAAAAACCCGAATTAAGAAAATGAACACCGAAACAGGACTTGAAAAAGTTAATAAAATGATTATTTTAGTAGCTTTGTGTGAAGGTATCGTGAAAAAACCCGAGGGAATTACCAACAGAGATTTTTTCCATACGGAAGTTGAGCTTGCTGATACACTTCCGAAAGATACTCTTATTGAATTACAACAAATTCAAATGGAGATGTCTATGGGTATTGAAGATAGATACGGAGCAATGAAACGTATGGGACGTGAAAACATTGAAGAATACATCAAGCGTGTGGACAAGGATAGGGAAGAACACCCTGATATTTATAGCTCTGCTTCAAAAAATAAGAGTGAAAATGGCAATCCGTCATTGAACAGTGGCATAATGAATGGCGAAACCGCCGCAGAACATATGAGAATAGCCTTAAACGGCAAGAATGGTAATGACTAATACAACTACATACCTAAGCAATTAAATCGCTTATAGATAAAAATAACACATATTTTAGAAAAATTTTTTGTAAACTACTTTACAAAATCTACAATGTGTGTTATTTTTATTATGAAACTTAATATTGGAGGTAAAAATTTATGTTTACAAAAAGCAGAAAGAACGCAGAAAAATTTAGTCGTATCATTACTGGACTACTACACAAATCCTTTGCAGATGAAGGTGACGGCAACGGTGGACAAGAACCACCAGCACCACCAGCACCACAAACACCTGCACCAAACCCCTCTCCAACTCCGCAACCGACAGAACCTTCTCAAATAAATTATGAGGAGCTAATTGCGAGAGCAAGAAAGGAAGAAAAGGATAAACTTTACATTCAAATTAAGACTTTAAAGGACGATTTGAAAGAAATGACTAAGCAGAACAACAAGAATTTGTTAGAAGCAGGTACTTTAAAGGCTGAAATTGACAATTTGAAAAATGGCGGCGATAGTGAAGAAGTTACAACCTTGAAGAATAAGATTAAGGAACTTGAAGGCACTATTGAAACATTAAAGCAGCAGTCAACTGATGAAGAAACAATCAGGCAACAAGTTGAGCAAGAATATGAAGTTAAACTTTACAGAACTGAACAACTTGTTAAAGATGAAGTCAAAGACGCTATCTTACCTATGTTTATGGAGACAGTTACAGGTGCTACGAAAGAGGAGATTGACGCTTCGATTGAAAAGGCTAAAGAGCTAACTCAAAAGGCTAAAGAGCAAATGGGTGTAGTAAGCACTCCAACTCCGAAAAAAAATCCTTCGGGTGACACAAAGCCGTCAGTACCAAGTGTAAACCCACAAAATCCAATGAATACGTTTGGGGACACAAGTTTAGAAGATGTGAGAAATCTTGACCCAGCGTCACCAGAATATGCTGAATGGCGTAAGAAAATGGGATTGAGATAAAAAATTAAAGGAGGAAATCTTAAAATGTTTAACAAGAAATTTATTTTTAAGAGTTTTATGTCTAAGGCGTTGGCAAAAAACGCAATGAAGGCATATGCAGACTCAAAGGTAACAACAGCAGGTGCTACTGAAAACGGCGGTGTTGTTTTCAGTGACGCTATCAGAACAGTTTATTCAAAGGAAATTGAATTTAAGGCACTACCTGTAATGCGTTTCTTGCAGTTTGCTACAAAGAAAACAGAACTTGGTGTAAATGCAGGTCTTACAATCACTATGCTTACATATGATAACCTAAAGCGTGGTGGTGCATTGAAAGAAATGCAGAATATGACAACACAAGCAATGTCAGGTTCAACAAAGCAAATTACTGTAACAGAATATGGTAATGCAGTAAGTACGACTGAAAAGCTAATTCAGTCATCTTTTGATGATATTATGGCTGAAATGACAACTCTACTTTCTCGTGATTATGCGATTACAGTTGATTGCGAATTGAGAGATACAGCTCTTTCAAACACAAAGAATGTTGTTTACGGCGGTAAGAAAACTACAAGAGCAAGTCTTACAGCAACAGATACTTTGAATGTTGCAGCAATTAAGGACGCAGTTGAAATTCTTTCAACAGCAGACGCTCCAAAGTATCAAGGTACGAACTGGATTTGTTTTGTACACCCACATCAGAGCCGTACCCTAAGAGATGACCCAGCTTGGGTAAATGCTTCAAATTATGGTGCACCTATGCAACTATTTACAGGTGAAATCGGCAGAATTGATGATGTAAGATTTATTGAAACAACTCTTATGTGTAACGGTGCAGTAGCAGAAACAGAGGAGTCATACAATGCTGACCTTGTTAAAGGTGCAGGTGAAGAAGGTTCAAAGAACGCTGTTCCTGTATATCAAGCTCTACTATTTGGTGACGCTTACTATGGTATTGCAACAGCACTATCTGTTGAACTAAGAGATAATGGTGTTGAGGACTTCGGAAGAAAGAGAAGTCTTGGCTGGTACTCAATCTTTGGTACAGGCTTGCTTCACGATAAGTACGGCGTAGTTATTGAAACAGCCTAAAATTTCGGATTTAATCGTGTTATAATTGTTGTTTAGGAGGAAATAAAAATGGCAGGTAAAATCGTTAAAAAGCCTAAGGCAGACGCTGAAAATACAGAAGTTGTTGAAAATGCAGAAGTAGCTGAAACTACAAAAGCAGAAGAAACAAAGGGTAATGCAGAGTTTAATGTTCCTACAAAGGTGGAACAAAAGGCTAAGGAAGAAAATACAGGCATTGTAGCAGGCACTAAACCTGTAAAGGTGTGTCCAGCTACTGATTATGACTGTTGTATCGGTGGCACATATTATCATCTAAAGAAGGGTGTAATTGTTGAAGTGCCACAAAATGTTAAGGATATACTTCAAAGAGGAGATATGCTTAGACCATTCTAATTAAGGTAGGGGTGATATGTTATGACAACAGCAGATTTGATAAGATATTTGCGTTTGAGTGTTAATGTTCAGTTAGAAGATAGCACTGAACGTGACGAATTGTATCTAAAACTGTCTGATGAAGATTTAACACTATACCTTAACCTTGCAAGGACAGGAGCCTTTGCAGATGAAGATTTAAGTGACTTTCCCGAAGAATATATGTACCCTCTGTCAATTTTGGCAAGGCGTGAATTGTACTTAGCTTTAGCTATACGTCACGCTAACTACGTAGATATAGGTGCAGATGACAATAACTATTTGAAAAAATCTCAATGGTTTAACCATTATATGACCTTAGTAAATGCTATGGACGGAGATTGGGACAAATATTTAGATGAAGGTGGTGCAGGGAGTAATACTCTCTGCTCCGCAAGTACCTATTTATCTAATAGATACTATACACCTTATAACTATGAAAAGGCAAAAATGCCTACATTAAAAGCTAAAATTGACTCGGTGGAAGATAGTTCAATAGAAATATCTTGGAAAGCAACATATGATAGGCACTTATGCTATGAGATTTATGTATCAACATCTCCAATAGCCGACAGTTATGCTTTAACTGGTGAAATATCACCTTTAGCTAAAAAGGTATCAACCATTACTGACCCTCATAAGAAGCGTTGTAGAATAGTGAATTGTGAAAAAGGTGCAACTTATTATATACTTGTACGCTTACTTGATTGGACAGGACGTTCTGCTTATTCAGAGTTGACCGCAACCATACCTGATGATACAGATACATCTGATGATGTAGAAGAAGTATCATTATAGGGGGGGGTGAGAAGTTATGGGTAAAATACCTGAAATAACTGACTTGAATGAAAGAGCCTTTTTGGACGGTGTGCTTGAAGTTTATCAAGAGATTTTCTCTCAAGAAGTACCCTTTTACTTTTTGGACAGAGAAAAGACTGATATAAACCCTTACGGCGAAACAACACAAAAAATCTACAAAGAGCCTGTTTACTTAACGGCAAGGGTTCAGTTGGAAGCTAAAGATGGTGAAAAGGCGATAAATCGTACCTACCTCACAGCTAAGATAACTGTTCCTACTCAAAGTTTTTGGGACAATAATATTGCTGTTACAGCTAAGGATATAGCAGAAATGAGAAAAGGAAAGTTTGTATTTAACAATATGGACTTTGAGATTGTTCGTGTACAACCACGAACACAAATAAATAACACATACATTGTTTACAAGTTTTATTGCCGTGAAATATTTGACGAAACAGATTATGGACGTGATTGTGAAGTTAATTATGACGGCACTGACTGGGGTGACGAGTTATGAGTTTTAGACGTGCTTGGGGAAACACAGGACAGTTTGCTAAAGCAGGTTTTGTGTTTCATAAGGCAGGTGAATGGGACGCTTGTGGTATTGCTTTAAACCAGTTGGCAGGTGCAGGAGCTGAAATAGCTGACGCTATGGACGAGCTTGCACAAATAGTTGTTGACGCTGTAAATGCTACTAAAGAGAGTGGTGACTTTGTAGCAAACTCTCCGATTACAGTAAGACTAAAGGGTAGCTCAACACCTTGGGTTGACGGTACACAAGATAGGACAACAGGTGAAGCAGTTGCTATGTCAGCAGGACGTGGCGGTTATATCATAATGCTTAGTGGCGACCAACAGGTTGTAAGTTGGGTAGACGGTGGCACAAGTAAAGCACCAGCACGACCTTTATTCCAAAAGGCTTGGGAGCGGTGTGAGGCTGACGTAAAGGCAAGAGCCAATGAGATTTTGGAAAGGGCAGTGGGTGAGTAATAATGGAAGTAGCTTCGGTTTGGAAAGATGAAATAAACAGAGCACTTATGGTTTATACTCAAAAAGCTGTCGTTCTTGACCGCAATGGTAGCCCCTATAAAGTGCCTGTTCAGATGAGAAAGCCTGATGAAACTCTTAAATTAGAAGCATATCCTTGTATTACTTGGTATAATCTTATGGACTTGTCAAACACCGACAGGACAGATAATGTCGAATATACATATGTCAATAAGGAAACAAAGGAAGCAATAAATTACTACTTGCCTATACCTTTTGATATGTATTATCAAATTGACTTTTGGGGTAAAACTTGGACAGATGTGGATAATATGTCTAAGAAGTGGTTACAGAGTTTACCACCTTATAGTAGGGGTAAATTCTTTAATTTACCTGTAAGAAATTCAATAGGTAATCTTACAAGCGTTTTATGTATTCAAAAGGATATTTTAAGACGTAGAGATACTTTGACACAAGGTGACAAAGATATACACTCAACCATTACTTACTCAATACAAGGCTATTTAGGCAGGACTTATAATGAGCATAGTGGTTTGATTGAAACAGTAATACTAAGTAAGGAGGGCTTCTAAATGTCTAAAGTTTTTATTAAGGATATTGCAAATAAACCTCATAATCTATCATTGAAAGATTACACAGCACTTCGCATAAGTGCTTATGAAAAGGTTGAGGTTGAAGAACACCTTATTACAAAGGTGATATACAATGAAGTAAAAGCTGGAAGGCTTTTAATCATTAAACCAAAAGCAAAGCCTGTACCTGTTTCGGTAACTGTCGAAACACAGCAGGCTGCTGATAATTCTTCTTCTGAAAAAGTGACGACTAAGAAGAATAACACTAAGTCACAGAAAAATAATAATGGAGGTAATAAAAATGGCTAATGCAAAGTATTCATATCCTGACGTGTATGTAAATCGTCAGACTGTCGTTACAGCTCCAGCAACAGAGTCATCTTCGTATATAGGTGGCTTTATTGGTAAGGCTGAACGTGGTGTAAAAAACACGCCAGTGCTTATTACATCTTGGCAAGAGTACATTGAAGCATTTGCAAACGGACTAACAAGTCCTTTTACATCTTCAAGCTATCTTGCTTATGCAGTTTATGATTTCTTTCAGAACGGCGGTAGCGACTGTTACGTTTTGAGTGCGTCAGACGGAAAAGATACAGTTTCTACAAACACTGTAAGTGGTATGACAGTAACAACTGTTGACACAGGTGCTTGGAGTGACGGAAAGGTATTCGTTGAAGTTGCTACTTCAACAGTAAGTGGTGCTTTTGACGTAAAGGTTTATTTCGGTGAACAAGCTAATAGCGACTCTCTTGTTGAAACATTCACATCAGTTACAAACGATACTGTTATCGCTACTATAAACAATAACAGTGAGTATATCAAGGTTACATCAACAGGTGAAGTAACTCTTGAAGTAACAGCAGCCACAGCTCTATCAGGCGGTAAAGATAGTGGTAATATCGCTGATTACAAGACAATTTTGAAGAAATTTGATGTAATTGATGATGTAACAATGTTGTCTATTGTTGACGCTACAAAGACAGATAGTAAGCACCTTTTGGAATACTGTACAGGAAACACAAGAATACACGCAATCTTGTGTACAGAGTCTGAAACGGCTACAAGTGATACAGTTGCTGAAGAAATTGCTTTCTTAGATAAAGGTAGAGGTAACTACTATTATCCTTGGGTAACAATTACTGACCCTATCACTTATGAAACAAAGACTGTACCAAACGTAGGTAAAGTACAAGGTACAATTATTCGTATGGCTCTTGAATATGGCTATGCTAAAGTACCAGCAGGTACAAACGCAACACTTACAGGAGCAATCGGACTTTCAACTATTCTTGATAAGACAACCGCAGGTAAGCTAAATGAGCTAAATGTTTCTTGCCTAATGGATAAGAAACAATATGGCATTTGTATTTGGGGTGGACGTTCTCTATTTGAGAATGGCAGATATATTTCAAGTATTTTGCTTGAAACACTTATCACTCGTGACCTTGAAGATTTGCTACAACAGTACATTTTTGAGCCAAACAACCCAACTACTTGGAGTAGCGTAAGACGTAGCATTTCATCTTACCTAAAGAGTCTATGGGAAGCAAACAGTTTTGAAGGCTCAACAGAGGCAGAAGCCTTTTCAGTAATTTGTGACGCTACAACCAATACGGCTAATAGCATTGCAAAGAAAGAATTAAATGCAACTGTTAAATACAGAGAGAAAGATTGTGCAGAATTTATTATAATCAACCTTTCTCGTTCAATGCAGTAGAAAGGAGATTTGAACTTATGAACATCACAGCTCTTTTAAAAGCACTTCCAAAGTCAGAAGCATATGTGCATAGCACGGCAACTGACCCACTACAACAGTTTATGTTCAGTGTTAAATTTTACAATTTTTCTAAAGACGGTAAAATTTCATCTTCAAAGGCTGAAAACACTAAAATCGGTTTCCAAAAGGTTTCAGGACTTTCAGCTGACTTAAACGGTGTAGAATATCACGAAGGTTGTACAAACTACCCTGTAAAACTTGCAGGTAAGGCTTCATTCGGTGAGGTAACAATGGAAAAGGGTGTTGTTCCTTCAACAAGCTCAAGTTTGAGCACAACAAAGAATGTTCTTGACTTGCTTGCAGAAACTTGTAGCGACTCAACATCACGAATGGACGTTGACATTAATGTACTTGGTCGTGATGGTAAGGTTCGTATCAAATATATTTTGAATAATGCCTTTATGTCAAAATGGGAAGCACCTGACCTTGACGCTTCCAGTGATGACGTGGCAATAGAAAAAATTACATTGCAATATGATTATCTTACATATGAAATTCCTGAAGATGAAACTGGTTCATTTGAGAACTGGAGTCCTTCAGGATTGATTAAGTCTGAATAAACAACATTTATAACCAACAAACTCTGCTTTAGGTATTGCCTTTTGCAGAGTTTTGTTGTATAATGAATTTGTAATAAAATTAAGGAGGTATGTAGTAATGGCTACATTAAAGAAAAAAGACGTAATGAACGCAAACGAAGTAATTGCACAGGTGGCAGAAGAACGTAATGCTGCTCCAAAAATGAGTGACTTGCAGGACGAATATGATTTGATTGCAGGTTACACTGACGAAAAAGGTAAGCTACACAAGACTTTCTCAATTCGTCCTCTTAACGGTGAAGATGAAGAAGTTATCAGCAGACACAAAAACAGCCCTATGGTAAAGCTATATAATCTACTTTTGAGCAGATGTTTGCTTACACTTGGGGATATTGATTTTCAGAGTTTGTCAAAGAGCAACAGAGAAGAAATTCTTAACTCTATGTACACAGCTGATATTGATGTAATCATTCTCCGACTAAGAGAGGTATCAGTTGGTGAAGAATTGGAACTAAGACATAAATGCCCTAAGTGTGGACAGAGCATTACAACAAGATTGTCGGTTGATGAAGTAAAGGTTGTACCTTGGGACGGCGAAAGGGGTATTCCTTTTGAGTTGCCTGTTGGTATCAGAGATGAACAAGGTAATGTACATAAGACAGGTATAATTCGTTATTCAACTAACGGTGACAGAAACAGATTTGCTCCAATCGCTCAAAGAGATTTTGCTAAGGGCAAGACAATTATGATATTGAATTTGACTGAATTTGATGATGATTTTGAGTTGACAGAGCAAATTGTTCGTAAGATGACAATGAGAGATAGAGAATACCTAATCAAGTTGTCGGCTGAAAATCAATTCGGTTTGGATTTAAAAATTCCAGTAGAGTGCCCTGAATGTGGCAACGAATTTGAAGGTGGTTTGAACATAACAAATTTTATTTAAACCACCCTACCTACTGGTTGGAATTAATTATTGGTTACATAAGCATTGATGAAATGTGGGTAGAAGCTCACGTCATTGCTTATGTATACCATTGGGATAGAAATACTATTCTAAAACTTTCAAGAGGTGAACGCAGAATGTGGTATGATTTAATAATGAAGCAGAAGAAAGCAGAAAATAGAAGCAGTAGTTAATCTTTAAAATACCTCTCAAAATAATAGGAGAGGAGAACGCTTAATATGGCGGCGAGTGAATATGGTTTAAGTATTGTCTTGGACTTTCAGGACAATGCAACGGCTGGTATGCAATCAGCTTCAAGTGCATTTAGTAGTTTGTCAGGAAGTGCTGATAAACTCTCTATGGGTATAGGTGGCACTGCAAGCAGCCTACTTGATATAAATACATCTGTTGTTGGTATGAGCGTTCTTGGCTCTCAATTTCAGAATATGGGTCAAAGTGTATTAGGAGTAATGAAAGATATAGGGTCTAAAGTAGTTGATACTTCGTCCTCTTTTGAGAACTTCCAATTAACCTTGAAAGCATTATACGGGGACGCTGACAAAGCAAGCAAAATAACAGATGATTTGTTTGCTTATGCTAACAAGTCACCTTTTGAGGTAGAAGATTTGCAGGGTATGGTTGTTACTCTAAAGTCACAGGGACTTGAAGCCTTCGACCAAATGATTGGTAAGACAACAGGACTTAGACAAGAAACAATGGCTTGGATAGGTGACTTACAGGCATTTAGACCTAATACAACTGCATTAAAATGGAAACAGGCTATCCAAAACTTTTTAAGTGGTGATGATAATGTTTCGGCAAAAATGCTTAGAAATATTCTTGACGTTGGTGATTTGTCTAATTATTTAGGTCACGATTTGCATAAGACTGTTGAGGGGCGTATGCAAGACCTTATTGAAATAGTAGAAAAGACAGGTATGGCAGGTATGCAAGATACTTTGTCAAATACTTGGTCTATTGTACTTTCAAATATGGCTGACGCTTGGACTACTTTTACATATAGGATAGGATTTGGAAACAAAGAGAATAATATGTATCGGTCAGCTACAAATGCAGTGAGAAATCTTCTTGAAGTAGAAAAATCCGTGTTTAGTGATAAGACTATAATAAACTCAACATCAGAAGCTCTGTATGGGTTAATACACCCAGCAGAAAAGTTTACAGAAGTAGTAAAAAATATAGCACCAGCTTTGACTACTTGGTTAAAGAATAACCCACAGGTAATTAAGTTTGGCACAAACCTTACTGTTGTAGGTGGTGCAGCTTTAGTAGCAATGGGTAGCCTACTACGTTTAAGTGGTGCTGTTATCAACTATATGCTGAATGTACAAAGACTTGGTGGCTTTATAGGTATATTTAATATGCTTGGAAATTCAATACAGGCTCTTACGTTTAGAAGTATTGGTTGGGCTTCTGCATTAGGCTTACTTGCAGTCGTTCTTACAAGAAACTATGGCAATATCAGTGGACTTTTCGGAACATTAAGTAAGCAAGCTAAAAGTTTATTTGGTGAAATTTCAAATAGTCTATCACAAGGTAAGACCCTAACACAATCTTTAATTGATGTAGGACTACAACCTTTAGTTGACGGTTTGAACACCATAAAGACGACATTAAAGTCCATTGGTTCAGGTGTATACAATGGCATAGCAGAAGCACTTGGTGTTTTTGGTTTTCATTCAGAAAAGATTGAGGAAGCAGACTTTAATTTAAAGACTATGCTTAACCATTTAGGTGAAGCAATGTCTAATAAATTTGGTGAAGGTTTTCAGGAAAAGTGGGGTGGTACTATTGATACTTTTGGTAGAATGGCAGGTGCTTTCATTGTTGCATATGGTGGTAGCACCTTACTCGCAGGTGGTTTAAAACTACTTGGTGGTGCTGGTGCGAGCTTACTTACCAACTTTAAAGTAATAGCTACAACACTTATGTCACCAACTGGACTTATGGGTTTAGGTTTGGGCACAATAGTGGCAGGATATAAGAGTGACTTTTTGGGTTTAAAAGATGTAGTATCACCTATGGTGGATAATATCAGGTCACAAATGAAAACTCTTAAAGAGTCATTCGGAGCTAAAAATTCAGAGGGAAAGAATAACATTATTGATGTTATATCAAAGAAAATTCAAGATTTTAATAAAAAATCTAAGGATAAATCTTTCCAACAACCTATTACTCAATTTATGTCTGACGGCACTTCAATGGTAAGTGATGTTATGTCCCACGGTATATCTATGGGTGAAGCACTCGGTCAGGGTATATCGGCAGGGTTACTCTTATTTGGAGGCCCTATTCAAAAAGCTATTGGAGCAATAATGTTTGGCTACTCATTCAATATAGGAAATTTACAAGAAGGTGTGCAGAAGTTTGTACCACAGTTAATTAATGCTAAAGATTTACTTTTGGAAATGTCAACAGGCTATGGACAAAAATCAGTAAAACTTGCAGATAAGTTTGGCTTAACACCTTTTGCAGAGGGAATTGTCAACGCTAAGAGAAACATAGAAAATATGTGGGCTTCTTTTACAAATGGTTTTCTAACAGCTAACCCTGTTGTAGCCGACACAATGCGTAAACTTTTCGGAGAAGATTTAGATTTAAGCGTGAACGGTATTTTAAATAAATTTGGGGAATTATCTGAAAAGGCAACAAATTGGTTAAGCAATACAACTATTTTTGGAAAGAGCCTTATGGAAGTGCTTGGTGGCATTACTTCTAAGGCAACTTTAGCTGTACCGCTTATTGCAGGTTTGGGTATGGCAAGTAAATTGATAGGCTTTGATGTAAGCCCTATAACAGGCGGTTTAAACTTGATTAAGAGTGGCTTTAGTCTTGTATTGGACGGAGCAAAAACAACCGCAGTAGGCATAAAAAACGCTTTTGTAGGGGCAAAAAATTTTGCAGTAAGTTTCTTTACTTTTGCAAGAGATACCATAAAGGACTTTTGGGCTAATGCAAGTGGTAGATGTGGAGGTGGCAATCTCTTTGGTAATCTTCTTTCTGCCGCTCGGAATGGCTTGAGGGAAATAAGGTCAGCTCTTAATGATACTCTTGATTCTATAGAAATGGGTCTTAATTATGGCGAGAGTGCATCAAAAGTTATAGGTGAAACTTGGAATGACGCTTTTAGAAACATAGGGGAAGGTATGACTGCAAGTGCAGGTTCTATATTAGCAGTCACAGCACAAATAGCCACAGCAGTACAGGTGTTTAAATGGCAATCACTCTATAATGGAGTAATGACAGGTTTAAAAATGTTTGGCTCTGCCGTTTTAGGTGCTTCTAAAATGGTTATAGGTTTACACGGTGTAGCTTTAGGTTTAGCTGCTGTAACTATGGGAGCACTTGCTTTTGGTACTATTTCTACATCAGAGTGGCAAAATTTGAATGTCAAATTAGGTGAACAGCAAACACTTTTAGGTAAAATAAAAGTGGGTTATGAGTGGTTTACAGATAACTTATCAGGTGTTACCACAAAGGTAAGGAACTTCATAGACGGATTGGACGTACAATCACTTGTATCTAAATTTATGGGGTTACTTAGTGGCGTTGGTGACGCTTTTGTTGCAGTTATTGGTGGTGAAAACGGCACAAATGGTATCGCAGACGTAGCAGGAAGTTTAATTGATAAACTTGTTGATAGCCTTGCGAATGGTTCATCTAATATAGGAAGTGCTGTACAGAGAATATTTAATTCGGTTACATCTGCAATCCAAACTTATGCTCCTACAATCGGGCAAAATCTTGCAACAATAATGACAAATGCTATAGATTTTGTAGGTGAAAATTCAAACACATTTTTTGAAACTGCTTTTACCATTATTAACTCGTTTGTAGACGGATTGCTTGCAAATTCTGATAGGATTGCAGAAGGTGTTAGTCAGTTAGTAAGTGGGCTTGCTAATTCTATTACAAAATATGCACCTGATATAATTGGTGGGGTCAAAAACCTTATAAGTAATGTATTTAGTGCTTTAAACACAGGTGACTTAAACAATGCCATAGGAACATTGTTATTTAGCTTAATTGATAATTTAAAATCTCTTGCAAGTATATTACTACCACTATTAAAAGCTATATTTCACTATGCTATACTTGCAATAAAAAATGAGGTAATTAACGGATTGGCAGATATAGTTGGAGCAGTATTCGCTGTATCAGCAGCTCTATTGTTAATCCCTGGTGTGAGGGAAGCTGTTGCCCCTGTTACTGGTGCTCTAATGGTTGCTGGTTTAGCTTTGCGTGCTTGGGGTGCAAAAACAGAGTATGATGTTGCAAAAGCTAAAAATACCCTAACAGGTGGTCTTGCAGATATGAATGGGGCTTTAGCCGAAAATAGTGCTGCACTTGACGCTAATAAGCAGAAACGTCTTGAATGGGCTACGGCAGAGCAAGCTGAAAACTTTAAAAATGTCACACAAGGGCAGTTAAAGGCAGCGTTAGAGAATAACAATAATCTTGTAACAAATCACGGTTATGACGGATATATTCAAGATATAAATTCTTTAGAGCAAGCTCAAAATAGTCATACACTTGTATATAGGGTACAATGGAACAATGATACACAATCCTATGAAACTGTTTTACAACAATTAAAAACAGTTACAGAAGAAGGCGGTAAGCAACATACTGTTAATGTTGACTATGTAGTCAATGGACATACTGTTGAAAATGCAATGAACAAGCTTGTGCAATGGGGTAGTGAGTATCATCTTGTTACATATGAGGTAGATGACAATGGTAGTGCTACACAGGCTTTAACTGACACTAAACTGACAGTAGATGAAGCTAAACAGTATTGTTCCGAAAATGGGATAAACATTGAAGTAGATGTTGTTAAAAAGGATGATAGGGGTGTCCACGAGATTGTTGAAGAAGAAACGGAAGAAGCTAAAAGTAGTAATGTGGTAGTTACACCTACATATCAAACAACTTCACAAGGTGTTGAGTCAATGACACAGCAGTATGAAGGTTTGGGTACAGCTATTACCAGTGCACAGACAGCTATGGAAGGGTTGAATATTAAGTTTTATACTAAAGATGTTTTTGAACAGTTAGACCCTGTACCTGCTGATACAGTAAACTCGTGGAATACCTATGCTGCTGCTCTAAATACAGTAAATGCAGTGACCTTAGATGTAGATAAGTTAAAATCTTTTACTGAAGCAATAAATAGTTTACCTGATGTTTCTACAAAAACTATATCTGTAACAGCTAATATATATAATCTAAACGATAGGGTAGTTAGTAATCTCTCTAAATTTACTGGTTCAATAAGTATGATTAGTTGGGACTCTAAAACAGTGACACTAGATGCTTCGGGCAATATTGTATCGGACTCTAAAACAATGGCTTCAAATATGAATGAATTTACTAAAGCATATAAAGCATTACCTATGGATTCATTAACCATTGGTGTATATTTTAATTTTGAAGAGAGTTTAATGGGATTAGACGCAAGTTTGGCTTCCTTTACTGAAACACCTGCAAATGTAACGGTAGGTGTGAATGGTGCTGATGAGAGTAAAGGTTTAGTAGACAATTTGAAAGAGTCTATTGATAACGTAAAAAGTAAGACAGTGCTTGTATTAGCTCTTGTTTCGGGTAAGACTAATGTTGATAAACTTGCAGAGTCTATTGGAGCATTACAAGATAAAACAGTAAAAATTACAGCTAATTATACAACAAGTGGCTCAATTCCAAATGAACAAGCCTCTAAGAAATCAGTGAGTACAATAGCAGAAAAGGCAAAGGGTTTGTTTAAGGGTTTTGGAGGTCAATTTGCGAGTGGTACGGATTACTTTGAAGGTGGTACAGCTCTTATTAATGAAAAGGGCGGAGAAATTGTTGACCTACCTCGTGGCACAAGGATAATACCTCACGACCAAAGTGTTGAAGAAAGTTTTAACACAGGATATAAACTTGCAAGCAATAAGTTATCAAGTAGTATTGAAACTCTTGCACAGAGTACCTCATCAAATGTATCACATACATCTACACCTACTAAGACTGAACATAATGATTATAGTGTTAATTTTGGAGCAGGTAGCATTGTTGTAAGAGTTGATAATGCAAAGGGTGAAGCCGATTATGAAAAAGTGGCGAGAACTTTGATGAAGTACATTGAAAAAGAGCAAAGAAGAAATGGTATGGCAAGGAGGGCTTAACAATGCCTATTTATTCAAAAGACAGGGTTGGTGTTTATACTAACCCTGTAAACACTGTTAATACAGGAGTCAGAAGTCTTTGGGATAGGGCTATTGGTACGGACTCGGCGGCAGTAATCGCAAGCACTGTAAATAAAGGTGACGATTACTGGGGCAATACCTTAAAAGAAGCCCTTGACTCTGTAAAATCTGAACAAGAAGTGACGCAAAGAGTTTTAGCGTTAAGTAAGGCTAAGACTAAAGGTTACATAAAGAATTTGGACACAGGGGAAATAATGCGTTTTCAATTTAACCCTGAAACTCTTGAATATGACAGGGGAGTTGAGTATGTGGATAATATAGCTCCTGCTATGGCTTATCCACATACACAGTTTGTTGCTGGTAAGGCAAGAGAGTTTGACGTAGAGCTTTATTTAGTTGATAGGCTTATAGAGCCTTGTGGTATAATAAAAGACTATATGAAGTTTATCGGAGCTTTTTTGACACCAGAGGAAAATGTGGCTGATTGGAAACGACCGCCTGAAATGATATTTTTCTATGGCTATTTCGTAAGAAAATGTGTTCTTACGAATTTCAATATTAAAATTGACTCTATGGACGAAAGTGGTACACCAACAGTGGCACATTTCAAATTAACTTTAAGACAGGTAGGTGTTTTATAATGGCTATATATAAAGGTTCAAGATATACTTCTACACCTACCTATTATCCTGACGGAAGTGACAAGAAAATCTTTGATATAAGACAGAGATTTCAGTTTAATACAACAGGGGCAACATATCACACTTGGACTTCGGGTGATACCCTTGACTTTTTGGCTTATAAAATATATAATAATTCTGAATTGTGGTGGGCGATATTGGACGCTAACCCACAGTATCAGTCTGAACTTGATATAAAAGTAGGTGACATTGTAACAATACCTACTTTTACGGAAGTGGTGAGTAAATTATGAATGATGTAATGGATATTTCCACTACATATTGGGACTTGAGTTTTAATGGTGAGAGTATTCCTTTTGACCGTAAGCAGATGATTTTATCTATTGAGCTTACTGAAACGGTAAAAGGTGCAGATAGTGTCACCATTAAAATTGATGACCCAAATATGGAGTTTATACAAGATGATATTTACCTAAAAGATGTTCCTATGTCACTTGATATTATGTTTCAAGGAAGTGCAGAAAAGCATTGTTTTTATGGGTATATATCAGAGATAAATCCAGTGTTTCCTGATGACGGAAACCCTTACATAGAGTTATATTGTTTGGATAAAACTCACCTTATGCAGAGAGTTAAGAATACTCAAACGTGGAATAAGGTGAGGAGCATTGATGTTATCAAAGAAAAGTGTAATGGCTATGGTTGGAAGTTAGTCTATCCCAAAGATTATGAGTATATTCAACAGGACAGTATAACACAAAGTGGACAGACAGATATAGAGTTTATGGAAGGTTTAGCAAATGACGAAAGAGAATTGTTTGTAGCTAAATTAATAGGTGACACATTCTTTTATGTCCGTTTAGGACTTCTTGCAGAGCCGTCAAGTAATCTTTATTACAGAGTGGACGCTTTGAAAAATAACGTATTGAAGTTTTCACCGTCCATAGATAAGGAAACGAGAAAAATTGATACAAGATATGCTGATATAAACCCCTCTACACAAGATACTGATAGCTTTTTCGCTAATGAGAAAACAGTAGCTTTGCAAACACAGGGTTATCCAGTACAAGTATCAAGTGTTGGTTATGGTAGTGTACCATATGATGACACAGAAGCACAAAAGAATAAGAAGGACAATACTGATACAGATAAAACAGAGAGAACATACAGAGAGCAAGAGTACAACACCTTGCGTGGCGATTGTGATGTTCTCCCTACACCTGAATTACTTGCTTTAACCTATATGCAAACGATAAATTTTAGTGGGTTAGGTAAGTATTTAAGTGGTTTATACTATGTTGAGGGGATAAAACTAACCATTGATAGTAGCAATGGCTTGTCTGAAACACTCACGCTTATAAAAACAGGTTTTGGTAAGACAATGAAACCTGCTGAATTAAGTGATGAAGTATCATCTAATTCTTCAACAGATTATTCTAAAGGTGATACAATACGTTTCATTTCAGATACAGCCACTTACGCTCACGCTTCGGAAGGTGTGAAAGTACCTAACTGGGTAAGAGCTGAAACGTGGAAAGTAGGAAGTGTAGACACTGACGGTAAGTGCCTATTACTTACAGATATTGAGTCGTGGGTGCATATGAATGAAGTAGAGAAGGTGTAGTATGAATTTTAACGGAAAATATAGAGCATATGTTGTTGATGTAAATGACCCTGAAAATAGGGGGAGAATAAAGGTAAGTGTACCAGCAGTAACAATGGAGTACCATACTACTTGGTGCGAGCCTTGTTTCCCTTATGGTGAGTTCAGTACACCAAACGTGGGGGAGTGTGTTTGGGTAGAATTTCAACAGGGGGATTTAGGTAAGCCTGTTTGGGTAGGTACTTGGTACTCACAGGGAAATGCACCTTGTCCAAAAGGAACAAAGGCAATAACCTATGGTGGAGCAAGTATACTTCTGACAGGCGGTAAGGTGCTTATAAACGGTGTAGATGTGCTAAACCAACTAAGTATCTTAGAAAAGAAAATAGACGCTTTAAAGGGCTAATAAGGGAGTGTAAGCACTATGCAATATAAATTTATGATTATGATATTTTTCCTTATAGGTGCATTAAGCCCTTGTGTAATAAAACTTTATGAGCTAATACACATTTATAAAGGATAGGTGATATTACTATGAGCAGTTTAGTGGGTTTGAAATTCCCTTTTTGTGTTAATACAAAAGGGGGAGTAAGTTTAAACACCTTGACTAAGAATGACACGTCCCTTTATGACGGAAAGATTGAGCAACTACTCAATACCAATCAAGGTGAAAGGACAATGGAATGTGACATTTTTGCTGAATTAGATACTTTTGTATTCTCGTCTAATGACGCAAGTACGAGGACACTTTTGGAATATGAAATAAAGCAAGCCATAGCTAAGCATATTCCTGATATAGTTGTAACATCAGTAGACGTGCGGAGTGTAAAAAGAGCAATAGTGGCTACAATAACCTATACGGTTAAGGCTTTTGATACAACAACGACAACACAAGTGAAAGTAGGTGACGCAAGTTGAGTAGAATAGATTATACAACAGGTGATTATAAGGGTTTTAAACTATTGATGATAGACGCTTTACAGGAGAGATTGCCTGATTATACAGATACGTCTGAAACGGACGCAGGTATGGTTATACTTGAAACAGTGGCTAAAGCATTGGACGTACTTAGCTATTATCAAAATGCACAGGCAAATGAGTGCTTTTTGACAACAGCACAGTTAAGACCAAATTTACTTAAATGGTGCAAGATGTTGGGTTATACACCTAAACCAAGTACGCCAGCTAAATTTAAGCAGTATTTTGTTTTTGACGCTAATCAAGGAGTTGTGACACTACCTGAAGGCTTCATTGTACGAACAAGTGAACCTATTATAAGTAACGCAGTTTATTTTACAACACTTGAAGAACTGAAAGTAGACACAACAAGTCCACTTGATACTACACAAAAGGGCTATGTGAAAACTATCTCCGACACGTCAAGTGAGCAGTATATATTTGAAGTAGATGTAGCACAAGGCAACTTAATATCGGGTGAAGAAGTAGGTGTAGGTGACGGCATAACTATGGGATTGAGATACACTTTAAGAAACAATCCTGTTTCATTACCTGATTATGATGAAAATGGCTTTGCTTTGCTACCAAGAGTTAATGAACTAACAAATGTGATAGAATATCCTGACAATTATGATAAAGCTCGTCACTTTTCTTTGACCGTAGGCGGTGAAGAATGGGTGATGAAAAGTAGTTTTATTGACTCTATGAGCAAAGATAAGCACTACACTGTTGAAGTAAATCAAGACAACACAGTGACTATTATCTTTGGTGACGGAGTTAATGGTGCAATACCTAAGGGGGAGATTGTGGCAAACTACCGTAATGGTGGTGGCACAGTCGGAAACGTAGGTGCAGAAACTATAACAGTGATAAACACTTCTACTAAAGGCTTGAGCCAAACATACAATATAGATACGGCTTACTCTTTAGGTGTAGATAAAGAGTCAAACAGCTCAATAGTTTTAAATGCCCCAAACGCTTATAGAACAAAATGGGGTTGTCTGTCGGCAGAAGATTACGCAGATAAAGCTATGGAATTGTTTAACCAAATAATGATGTCATCATCATTTCCTATCAGCGAGAATACAGATATAGACTTGTCTACTTTGGAAGTCTTGCAGGGAATAACAGACGAAACTGAAAAGAAGAATAAATTACTTGATACTGTTCAAGTATGTGTTCTTTTGAAAAATTCAAAGATAAGAGATGACTTAGGTAATATCTTAAAGTTGGCAGATTATCCTAAACTTGAAAATTCGGATATTGTCGCTGAATTAAAAGAGATGTATGAAGCAAGGGGCTTGATAGGCACTTTTGTTGAGATAACACCTTTCACTTCAAAAGATGTAGCCTTTAATTGTACTCTTTTGCCTTTAGCTGGATATGACTTTGATACAGTTAAGGGACAGGTTATTGATAAGCTAAAAGATTATTTTCTTTTAGGTGAAATACAGGCAGGTCAAACTGTTGCAATAAATGATGTTGAAGCTGATGTATTTGCTGCCATTACTGGCATAAGAGCGTTCAGAATAAACTCATTTTCTGTAAAAGGTGTAAATGATACCTCTCTTGATATTACATCAAATAAGTGGGAAATTATCGAATTTGACGCAGAAAATACTGTAATTACTGATAACAGGGGGTAAGGGTTATGGCTGAAATAAGTGCAGAGCAGTTATCTGATTTTGCTTATCAGAGATTACCTGATATATACAAAGTAAGGGATTTTGAAATTGATGAAGAAAGACCACCATTATTGAACTTTCTAAAGGCAATGTTTTTAGGAAGTGGTGGTATAACTAAGGCAACAAAGTACCAAAAGGGGGCAGGGGAGCAGATTTTAGACGTAGCAAACAAGTTTACATCTATAATTGACCCTGAAAATTGCCCAGACAATGTATTTCCTTATTTATTGAAAAGTTTTGGATATGATTATGATGAACTCATTGAAACACAGATATTTAAAGGTAGCAATATCTATTACCAAAGAAAGCTCCTTATGAACATAGGTGAGCTTTACAAAAGACGTGGAACAATGTCAGCAGTAAAGTTTATGGCACGAACCTTAACAGGTTTAGACGTAGAAGATTTTGAGTATAAACGTGGTGAAATTGAGGATAAGCCTAATGTATATGCAAGGCATTTAATTGTGTATCTAAAGGCGAATACTGTTGAGCAGATATTAAATCAACCTCATAGTACAAAGGTAATAGAGGAGTTTATACACATTATTCTACCTTTTTATATAAATATTGAAGTGAAATACAAAACAGACGGAATTATATTTGAAATAGATAATGATGTTAAGCCACATATTGGTGCAGCAGGAACATATACCTATGAAACAGATATACCGTCCACACCAAATGAAAGGAGCGAAAGCTAAATGTCAACGTGGGGTAAAGTGATTTTAACCAAACAAGGTGAAGCACTGCTAAACCAATGTCTGGGAATGAGCGGTCATTACAATTTAAACCAAAGTAATGACCCTGACAGCGATACAAAAGGTATTGTCATAACAAGAGTATCAACAGGTAGATACAGATATACAAATACTTCTGTTGAGTATCTTAAAGAACGTACTGACCTTGCTACATCAGACGGAGCGACAGGTGGTACATCAGGTTTTGTTGAGAATTTGAACATTACAGGTTTAAAGCCTATTACTTCAAGTAATTCAGACCAGTACGGTCAGGCTCTTATACAAGTGCAACTTGATAACCAAAGAGAAGATAGAAATATAAAAGAAGAATACCCTTTAGGTCAGTTAGGTGTGTTTGCAAGACTTGAGGGTAGTACAGAAGAAATACTGTTTACTATTGTTCAGTATGCAGGTGATACACTGTCAGTGATACCCGCACCCGTAACACCAACCTTACTTAATTTTGGCTTTTATATTGCAATAGCAACAACCGAAACTATTTCAATAGAAATGGAATTTGCAGGTATTGTGACAGCTAAACAGTTTGATGATTATAAACTTGTTACAGATGAAACCCTAAATACTCTTAATGAACACACCAAAAATACAGAAAATCCACATAAGGTGACTGCACAGCAAGTTGGGTTAGGAAATGTACCAAATGTGACAACAGATAATCAAACCCCTACATTTACTCAAAGTTCTACTTTAAGTGAAATAAATAGCGGTGAGAAATTATCAACTTTATTTGGTAAGATAAAAAAGGCGATAGTTGATTTAATCAGTCATTTAGCTAATACAAGCAACCCACATAGTGTGACAAAAAGTCAAGTAGGTTTAGGTAATGTTGATGATACTTCTGACGCAGATAAGCCAATCTCAACCGCCACTAAAACAGCTTTAGACGGTAAAGCCCCAAAAACTCACGCAAGCTCATCTGAGGATTATGGTATAGGAGATAGAGAAGTGTATGGACACCTCAAATTGTTTAACGGTATAAATAGCACTGCTGATACACGGTCAGGCTTTGCTGCTACACCTAACGCAGTAAAAACCGCTTATGAAAAAGCGGTTGAAGGTGTAAATGCTGCTGAAAAAGCACAAGAAACGGCAAACAGTAAATTAGACAAGGGTTTTATATCTAATGGCTATACAGGTATTGATGAAGTAACTGCAAGATTAAACGGCATTGAGGAAGGTGCAGAAGTAAATAAAGTGACTTCTGTACAAGGTAGAACAGGTGATGTGACAGTCACTAAAGCAGACATAGATTTATGGAATGTACCTAACGTAACCACAAATAACCAAACACCTACTTTTACGGCTGCTTCAAGTCGTACAAACATAAATAGTGGTGAAACACTTGCCACAATTTTCGGAAAAATAAAGAAATTTTTTGCTGATTTAAAAACGGTAGCGTTTACAGGTTCATATACTGACCTGTCAAACAAACCGACATCAATGCAAAATCCTTATTATTTAACACTCACAATGAATAGTTCAGGGACAACCTATAATGGTGGGGCTTCTGCAAGTTTTGCGTGGTATGCTCCAACGAGTGGTGGAACGGCAGGGTATGATTTGATTAGTAATGGCAGTGGTGCTCCTGTATGGCGGCGACCATTGTATGCTACTTGCACTACATCAAATGCTTCATCAGCTAAGACAGTAAATATAGTAAACTTTAAACTAATTACAGGTGTAAGAGTATTTATTAAGTTTAATAATGCTAATAGTGCTAACACACCCACTCTAAATATATCAGATACAGGGGCAAAAAGTATGGTGACTTTTCTCCCTAATAGTTTTTACAACGTTTCATCTCCGTCAGGAACTACCACACAAAAAGCAGTAAATACTTGGTGTGCAGGAGATATATTGGAGTTTGTATATGACGGAACTAACTGGGTATGTGTTGGAACATCAGGTTATCCTCAATATAGTCACAGGAATAACTCTTATATAACAATAGGAACTACAGAAATGGGTGAGGTAACTTATCCTAATGATACTATATGCGATTTTCTTTGTGACGGAACAAATGACACAACTATCATACAACGAGCAATCAATTTAGCTTCACAAGGTGCAAGTACCAAAATTCGTTTCTTAGACGGAGATTACACTATAAACAGTGAATTAACCTTATTCTCCTCAATAGCATTTGAGGGAACTGGAAATGTATTTCTATTTGTTACATCACAGGGACTATTAAGGTATGATAATGCTTCTCCTACTGGAGTTTCAAATAAAGCGACTTTTAAGGATATAAACATTAGTTTTATCAGTACAAATAATGATAATGAAGATATGGTAGGAGCATTTGAAAATTTTGAACTTACTTTTGAAAATTGCATTATCTCAAAACGCACAACTTATCAGAGTATTTGGAGATTATTTTTTAACTGTAAGGTTAAAATGATTAATACTGATGTAAATATTACTATGCCTACTTCGGGGTGGGGTGCTACTCTTGACTGTTTTTGGGTATTTGGTGAAAGTACAGTTGAACTGTTAAATACCCATATTTGGTTTACAGGTAAAAACCCAGTAAATAATGGTGTGTTCTATGACAGTAAAGGTACTATGACAGGAGGTTGGATAACTAACACCAAAAAAGATACAAATAATCACGGTGTGTCTTACATACTGTATGCTTCACCTATTACATTCTTAGGTACACAGATACGTTGCCGAGAATTTGCACAAGACTGGAATACAAGTTCGTCTGACAGATATAGACCAAGCCTTGACAGTTGTAAAATTGAAATATTAGACGGAGGAATTTTTGCTTGTTCTCACGCAAGCCATATTGACTTGGTTTTGAGTAGCAGTTCTAAGACATCAGTTATACCTGCTTGTGCACTAATTTCTAATAGTAAGCTATTTATTACTTTCGACCACCAACTTGAATTACGCGACTATGCCTTTTTGGAAGCCTGTTATGTAAATAGGGTAAATTACAAAGGTTCAGGGTCATCTTCTTCTGCAAAAACCATAGATACAAGTACTGTAACTTCTATGGTAAAACCTGAATTTATAAATACGGAGGGAACAAATAATGAGTGATACAATTTATAAATACTTTAAGGTTGACGGAAACACTGTAAAATGTCAGGAGTATTTAGTATTTCTAAAGGTACTTAAATCAAGAGATTTTTTGAATAAACCTCTTTGTGACGACCCCGAAAACTATTTTATAGAGGAACATAGCTTCCGAAATGAAACTGAGGTAAGATTGTTCAAGTCTAATTTTGTGGATAAGCATATGCTTATGTCCATACAAAGTACTGAAAAGTTAAATAACCCTTATACTTGGTTAGAAGGTATAAAACTTAGAACTAATGACCCTTGCACGGAAATAGCTGAAATAGTCAAGTATGGCAGTAAAGAAGCATACGAAGCGTCTTTGCCCGAATACACAGATGAGTTTATGCTTGACATAGATGTAAGGGTAGCAATGTTGGAAATGGGGATAACGGAATAGGAGGTGCTAAATATGGAACACGGACGTTCATATGGATTGTGTAAGAAAATTGTAGCCGTTGGAAAAATGAGCAAAAGAAAAATGCTTGAAAAATTTGATGTACTTGTTTTGTCAGGCGGTTTAACAGATGATGACTACAAAGAGTTAGTTGCACAAATTAATAATTTATCTAAATAGCTTACTAAGAAAATAAAGTCGAACGAATTAGAGAACTTGATTTAAAGTATTTATGCTAAACTACTTTACAATTAGGTTCTCTAATGTTATAATTTAGGTGAATAAGCAAAGAAAGGAGTGTATCTTTATGCCTTTATCAACAATAGCTGTTATCATCAGTATAGCAGGCACATTATTTTCAATACTTTTTGGAATATCTACGGTAAGACGTAACTCACGTCAAGACAATAGAGAAGAAGGTATTATTCTCAATGAAATCGGCTATATAAAATCAGGTATTGATGATATAAAGAAAAAGCAGTCCGACTATGATGTTTTTCAGCGTGAACTTACTGAAAAATTTGGCAGAATGGACGAAAGCGTAAAGTCAGCACATCACCGTATTGATGGACTAAGTGAGGAAGTTAAAGAACTTCATCAGGCTCTTCATTTATGCAGTAATTAAGCACTCCCATTAAGCAGAATATATCTTGGAATGAGGTGGTAGTAATGACAGGGCAGGGAATAAAAGAATTTGTTGAAACAAAAATTGGCACACCGTACGTAAAGCATATGAAGGGTGCAATGTTAAAGCCTGAAATAGCTAAAAGTCTTTTAGATATATTTCCAAAAGATTATGATAGTGATTTATCAGAGTTTACAAACAAAGTTTGCGTAGATAATGACGGTTTAGTACAATGGTATACTAATAAGCCGTTAAGTGCTGAAATGCTTTATTACAGTGCAGGTAGTGTTCTTCCTATGAGCAAGCTAAAGGACGCACCCATAGGTGCATTATTATATAAATTTGGAGAAGTGGGCGTGTACATAGGAAACGATACTTGCATTTATGCTGATGAAAAAAATGGTGTGATAAAGGTGTCTGTTGAAGATACTGATTTTACTCATATATTGATTATGAAAGATTTTGAGTATTGAGGAGGAATTTTATGAGAGTAGGAATAAACTGTGGACATACAGTATCAGGTACTACTGGTTGTGGCGTTGTCGGTTTTCTTGACGAAAGTGTTGAAACAAGAGAAGTAGGATATGCCCTTGAAAAGATTTTTAGAGAGAATGGACACATAGTTGTAGATTGTACAGATGATTATTCTGACTCAGTTTCTGAAAATCTACGAAAGATATGTGCGAAAGCTAATGCACAAACTCTTGATTTGTTTATCTCAATTCACTTTAATTCAGGTGGTGGAACAGGTGTTGAAGTGTGGACATATAAAGGGGAAGTTTTTGACGCAGCAGAAGATACAGCACAAGCAATAGCCGACCTCGGTTATAAAAATAGGGGAATAAAAGACGGCTCACATTTATATGTTGTGCATAGAAGTAATGCTAAGGCAATGCTTGTAGAGTGTTGTTTTGCAGACAGTCAAGATGATGTTGAAAAGTACCAAAATTTAGGTGCTGAAACATTTGCGAGAGCAATATACAAAGGTGTTGTAGGGGAACACCCTGCAAATACAAATAAGGAGAGTGAAGAAGATATGGCAAAAATAGCAGAGCTTGAAAAACAAGTAGCTACTCTTACTGGTAAGGTTGAGAGCCTTGAAAAACAAGTTGAGTGGCTTATGAACCAAAACTTTGTTTATAATTATGTTGATGGCAATATGCCTGATTGGGCTAAACCGTCTGTACAAAAACTTATAGACAAGGGTGTAATTTCAGGTGAAGGGGAAGGCTTAGGTCTAACTAATGACCTATTAAAGACTATTTGTTATCTTGACCGCTTAGGTCTAATAAAATAGTCGGTGAAAGGTGGTGAGATGTTATGAACCTAAAGGTAAGAATAAAGAACCCTGTATTTTGGGTACAGCTTATTGTTGTTATCCTTTCGGTAGTCGGAAGTGCTTTTAGTTTACAAGCGTCTGATATTACTTCTTGGAGTATGCTTGGAGAGCTTATAGTTAAGACTTTTAGCAATCCATATGTATTATGGACAATCGTGGTAGCCGTTTGGGGCGTTTTGAATGACCCAACAACAAAGGGTATTGGTGATAGTGAACAGGCTAAGACTTACACAAAGCCAAACTCATAATTTAAACAGATATTTAAAGTAAAGTCCTCATTTCTTTTGAAGTGAGGATTTTCTTTTGTTGACAAGACTTATAAGTTGTGCTACAATATTACTTACTGAAAGGGAGTGGAAGTTTGAAGTTAAAGAAAAAGGCGAAATATACAAAGGAAGCAAAGGTAACAGTATCTAATAGAGTTTTATTAAAGACTTCGGGGGAAGAACAGATTAAAATAAAAGATATGCTTACTTTTGACAATCCAGCATATGTTAATGCAAAGAGATTTTCACGATATGCAAGTATATCAATACCACGTTATCTCACATACTATGAAGTAAATAAAGGTGGTATAAGTGTCCCAGTCGGTTTTGATTATGTACGTTTTATAAATGATGATGACATTGTTTTAGATAATCGAATAACAAATGCCGTTACATATCCTAAATTTATGCTGACCTTACGAGATACGCAGGTTGAAGCGACTGACGCTTATCTGAAATTGAATAAGGAAAAGGGCAGTGCAAAGGGTATGATAAAAATGCCGACAGGTAAAGGCAAGTCTATTGTGGGCATTTATCTTGCACAAGCATTAAAGCAAAAAACTCTTGTAATAATGCACAAGACCGACTTGATAAGGGGTTGGAAGAAAGACATTGAATTGTGTTTTGACGGCAAAGTAAAATGTGGCATTATAGGTAATGGTAAGAAAGAAGTTGGAGAACAAATAACTCTTGCAACAGTACAAACGTTGAACAGATATTTGGAGCAGGATTTAAAGGCTCTTACAGATGAATTTGGATTTGTTATTATAGATGAATGTCACCATTGTCCGTCAAGTAGCTATGACCTCATAAATGAGTTTAAAAGTAGATATAAACTCGGTTTGACAGCTACACCCGAACGTAGTGACGGACTTGCTGCACTAATGACTTTATTTTTAGGTGACTTTTGCTTTGAGTGTAGTGCAGACGCACAAGACGGTGACATATTGCCTGTTGATGTGAACATACGAAAACCTGACGCCTATTTTAACCCTGTTTATTCGGTCAGAAAGGGGGCAAGAAATCAAAAAATATATTCAGTGGTTAATTATAATGCTGACAGGAATTATAAGCTAAATGACGGTGAAATACGCTTTACAAGCATACCTTATAAAAGCCGACCTAAAATATCTTATATGGATATTGAAACACAAGTGCTATTTCAAAAAGATTTTGTTAAAACAGTGGTTCAAGATGTCAAGGAATGTGTCGACAAAGGTAAGAGTTGTATTATGTTCTTTAGACAAAAGGAACATTGTGTAGCTTATTTAAACATTTTAAAACGAAATGGCATTGATGAAGATACTTTACAGATATATAATGGTGACTGCACAAAGAGTGAGCTTGAAACGGCTTTAACACGAGCCGAAAATAAAGACGCTCTTGTTACATTAACTACATATTCAAAGTCAACAGAAGGCACTAATGTAAAGGCGTGGGAAGTAGCCTTTTTAGTCGGTAGTTTAAACAATGGTAAGTCCGTTGAACAGGCGGTAGGCAGAGTAAGGCGTATTGCAGACGGTAAAGCACAAAGAGCGACTGTATATGATTATAATTTAAGTGATGTGGCTATATTGTCGGGACATATAAAGACAAGAATAAAAAGATACCAAAAACTTGGTTTTCGTTTTATGAATAATTCACAAAATCGCCAAAAGTTGTTTGGTAGGGGATATTTGTAGTTGACAAATGTGGACAAGTATGGTAAACTTGTAGTAACAACAAGTGAAAGGAATGATTTAAAATGAGTATTGTTGAAAAGGTAAGACAGTATCAAAAAATGAAAGAACAAAAGGGTTTGCTTGAAAAGAATATGAAAGCACTCGGTGAAGAAATTAAAAAGTATGCAGAAGAACACGCAGAGAGAGATACTAAAGGTAATTACTATGCTAAAGACAGTGGTTTTGTTTTTGGTAAGCAGTGCCGTAAGAGTATCAAGCTAAATCAAGAAAAAACTCTTGACTTTGTTAAGGCTAAAGGCTTTAATCAGTGTGTAACTGTTAAGGAAGAAGTAAATGAAGAAGCACTTGAAGAACTTGTAAGCACAGGTGACATCACAACGGACGAGCTTCAAGATTTAACCGAAGAAAAGGTCACATATGCTATTTATGTGGCTAATGATGAAGATATGCCCGAAGTGCAACAGGCTACTGCAAGTGTGTCTAAAAAGCCGAAATTGAGAAGAAAGGGTGCAAAGTAATGGCTATACAACAGAAATCTGTTCCGTACACTTTCCCAAACGGAATTAAGATGAAGCTATACACAATCGGCTCTCTTGCCAGTGCCCTTGGTAGGTCAAGTGCAACGGTAAGAAAGTGGGAAATAAGCGGTATTTTACCTAAAACACCTTTTAAGAGTAGTGCAGGTAGACGCCTATATACACAAGAGCAGATTGACGCTGTTGTGGCGGTTGCCGAAACAGTGAAAATAGGACAGGGAAAGGATATGCACAAGTCCGATTTTGGACGTAAGTGTGAGAAAGAGTTTAACAAGTTGAACGAAAAGTATATGACATATGCGGAGGCTAAGGAAGATGAAAGTGAAGAAATCGTTGAAGAATAAAGCAGAAGTGACAGTAAGAAAAAGAAATAATGACGGCAGTGAGTCAGAGCTTAAAAAAGGCTCGAAAGCTGACAGCTCTATAAAAGCTCACAAAACAGGAGTACCCTTGATTGGTATGTCAAAAGGTGTAACAAAAAATATGGGTGACTTTGAGAGTTTAAGAGTTGATGTTTGGCTGTCTGCACCTTGTGATAATATAAGTCAAGCGACTGATATTGTAAAAGACATTGAAACAGTAATTGATGATATTCTTGAAGAAACATTAAGTGAGTATGAATAAAGGGGGAAGTGACAATGACGGACTTATCAGATTTGTTTGATAAAGCATATGGGCAAGAGAGAGTAATGAATATTACCTCTACGACAAAAGGTTACAGAAAAAACAGACAAATAAAGTCTGAAAAGTACAATGCTTTTCTAAGAAAGTATGATGACTTAGAAAAGTATATTAACAGTTTCACTACCTCTGATTTAACTTATTTCTTTCGTGAAAAGGCTCACGAGAATGGGAGTAGGTACTCAATATCCAATATGAAAAGAGATATGGGTATTTTTAAGGCTCTATTACAAGAGTATAGCTCTTTTGAGATATGTTCGATGATAGAGTTTTTGTTTACAAGCGGTCAGAAGTATTTAAAGATACCGACCTTGCAACCGACCGTTTTAAGCAGTAATTGGCGAAATACTATCTTTAATGATACAATGCTATGGTTAGACGATAAGTTTAACCCTAATAAAAAGTCAGAGAAGATAAAGAGAAAGCCTGTTTCTCGTAATCAAGAAAGAGAGTGGCAAAAGGGCAAGAAACGAGTTAAAATGGGTGAATGGGGAGAGTAACAATGAAAAGACCAGTAAGACAATCATTATCCAACAAAAATTTAAGTATAATCGGTATACCTAAGAAGTTTTATGACATATCTATTGACGATTTTAAAGCTGATGAAGAAGAATTAGTCAAAGTCAGAGATTATGTTGCTGATTATATTGCAAATATAGATGACAAATATATGAAGAATAGTGGTATCTACTTCTATGGCAGTAATGGAGTAGGCAAAACAATGTTATCTTGTATAATCGTCAAAGAAGCATACCGCCACCGCTATACTTCTAAGAGAGTAACTTTATCAGAGTATGTGCAGAAATATACTGCTATGTGGGGTGCAAAAGACCCCGAAGAAAAGGTTGCTCTTGAAGAAGAATTTTATAACAGATTTAAGGCGGTTGACTTTTTAGTCCTTGAAGAAATAGGCAAGGAACTTGATACTAAAGTTGTAAGACCTATTCTTGAAGATTTGTTAAGGTACAGAGAAGATAATGGAATGGTGACTATATTCTGTACAAATTTGTCACCTGTAAAAGTGAAAGAGATATACGGAGCAAGTATCTTTTCACTCATAAAAGGTAACTCTTACCCTGTCTTGATTGACGAAAGGGACAGGCGTGACGAGTATTTTGAGGGTTAGGTGATAAGAGTGTTACACGGTGATATATCCAACAGGGGTGCTGAAACGGTGGCTCTAAGGTGTGTAGGAACACTAACAACATATTTAGATACCTCATTTAAGGATAAGGTTTTAAATGCTCTGTCAGGGCATAAAAGGGTAGTAGTCAATGAAGATGTAAAGTCACTGGTTGAGTATATTTATATGTCAACAGATATGCGAGTAGTGCTTGTAATATTTGAAGATGAATATTCGGACTACTTAATGGACGCTATAAAAGATGTACCATATAGCGAAATAGCGAGGGTTAAAAGACCCTCTTTTATTAGCTCAAAATTGAACACTGGGGTAATATCTTACTACGTTGACAATGATGACAGAACACGCAGTTTAGTAAATAGCCAGTGGACTATGCCTGTCAATAAGATTGGCAGGATATTAAGAATAAAGGGAAGAAGGTGACAGAGTGTCAAAACTAAATGCAGAGATAGGGTTTATATCGAAGTTGATAGAAACAAAAGATATAAAAGTGGTAAGTGACTATCAAATTAAAACTTCTTTCTTTTCAGGTGAAAACAAGCGAATTGTAAGCTATATGTTAAAGCATATACATCAATTTGGTGAGCCACCAACACATAGGGTGCTAAAGGCAAAATTTCCTAACATAAAAGTGTACACATATACAAATGATAAAGGAAAAAAAGTTGTCGGCACAAATGAGTTATTGTCTTTTTGGTGTAATGAGCTTATATTAAAAACAAAGCATAATAATTTGATTGACTTGATACAGTCCACCGCCGACAATCTTGAAAGTCTTAATACAGAAGAAGCTTATGAGATTTTAAAGAGTGGTGTTGCAGAGTTAGACCAAGAAGTTACAATCTCTAATTCAGTAAAAATAAATGACAATACTGACGAAAGAAAAAATCAGTATTTAGAGCGTAAAAAGAACCAAGGTATGTTGGGTATCGGCACAGGGTGGAACGCTCTTGATATGATAACTAAAGGCTTGATAGACGGTTGCTTAATCACTATTGCAGGACGAACTGGTACAGGTAAAACATTCTTTGAATGTATTTTAGGTACAAGTTGTGTGTTGCAGGGGTGTAGTGTATTGCAAATGGTGACAGAGATGTCAACCGCCTTAATGCAGGATAGATATGACGCAATTATGTTTTCCAAGTTACATAAGGACGGTATGAATTATTCACAGTTTAAACGTGGTAAGCTACCGCCGAAAGTAGAAAAGGAATACTTTGAATTTTTGGAAGAAGAATTGCCCTCTTTAGAACCATTGTACATAGATACAGCGACAGGGGTTATGGCTTTAGAGCAGAGAATTAAAGAAGTAAACCCTGACATAGTGTTTATTGACGGTGTATATCTTATGGAGGACGACCAAAATGCAAGAGATGATTGGTTGAGAGTAGCACATATTACTCGTGACTTGAAAAAGCTCGCTAAGAGAGTAAACAAGCCTATTGTTATTAATACACAGTTGGACGAGAAGAAGTCTAACACAAAAGCAGCACCTAAGCTAAGTGACATTAAATATTCACAAGCAATCGCACAGGACTCTGACGTAGTTATATCTTTATTCAGAGATGAAGTAATGATAAATGATAGAGAAATGCAAGTGTCTGTTATAAAGAACAGAGAAGGTGAAGGTGGCAAGATAACACTTAACTGGGACTTCACTTGTATGGATTTTTCAGAGATATATGCTGAATTGCCGTCAGATAGTGAAGGTGCAGATGACTCAACAGACAATGATACATTATCAGTTGATGACGTGGAATAGGAGTACATATTATGAAACTTTTAGAATTGTTTTACCATTGAATTATGACGGTTATTATGAACATCTTGAAACAGTTATAAATGCCGAACTCGGTATGAATGGCTATTCAGATGAAGATGTGGTAAGTGTTAGCTTCCCACATAGTCGTTTGTGTATAATAGCTTGTAAAAGTAAAGAGAGGCAATCAGAATGAAAATAACTTGTACATTGAATGAGCAGAAAGCAATAAAGTCTTTATGTGAACAGTATATTCCCTGCACATCTTGTACTTTAAAGGGTAGGTGTGTTGGGACAAAATGTTCTAAGCAACTTGATAATCTTATTGAGTGGGAAATTGTTAAGGAAAAAGTTGACAAAGAACACGACAATAGGGTGCAAGCGACTGTTCTTATAAAGACTTATGCAAAGGTGCGACAAGGGTTAAATAGTATCCATTTAGGTGTGGTAACTAAGTTATTCAAAGAGAAATTATCTTCTTTGAATGTGGGGCTTAACCCAAATAATATTGATGTATATGCTGATTTTTCAGACGGCAATAAGTGGTTGAAGTCCACAGAGCTTTATTCAAAGTGTAGGCAATATGAAAGGAATAATTACAATAGGCTTATTCCTAAAGAACAAGTTAAGGAAGTGAAACAAGATGATTAATACCAGTGTTGTGGGTAAGAAGTTTGGTAGATTGCTTGTTTTATCTGAATGTGACAGAGATAAGTGGAATAATATATTGTGGCTATGTAAGTACAAAGGTGGTGATGTAAGTTATGAATAGTACACTTTTATCTAAAGAGCAAATTGAGGATTTACTTGATTATATTGGAGTAGAAAAAGTACAACAGTGGAAAGGCTCAAAGATACAATTTTGTTGTCCTATTCACGGTTAGCGAAAGTCACCCTTCTTGCGGAATAAACGCTGACTACCAACCACCTGATGAAATAGGGCAACATCTACAATTATTTAACTGCTTTAGTTGTAATGCCAGTGGCTCATTAGTGTGGTTTTTGTACAAATCTTTGCCTGATGAATTTAAAAGCATACGACAGGCAGAGCAGTTTATGACTGAAAGATACGGTGTAGATTATTCAAAGGCTCTAAGCGGTATAAAACAGCGTAAATTACACCAGTTTGAAGTTAGTAGTATAAACACTAAGACTGAACTAAAAGTAATGCCTAAGACCAAATTAGCACCGTTTAAGAGTGGTAAGGCAACCTATACCTATTTCTTTAAACGTGGCTTTGATAAAGAAGATATGAGATATTGGAAAGTGGGTAGGGATATTGAGAATAAAACAGTAACTATACCAGTCTTTAGTCAAGATAATCAACTTGTCGGAGTTATAGGAAGGTATATAGACCCTAACAGACCTAAGAATAGCCGTTATAAGATATATGGTTTTCAAAAAGGCTCTATTGTCTTCCCAGCCGATAAGATAAAACCTGTTAAGAGAACACTCATAGTTGTTGAAGGTATGCTCGACTGTATGATGTTACATAAGTGGGGCAGAATAAACACAGGTGCTCTTATGGGAGCGAAGATGACGGTGGCACAAGCTGACTTTATTGCTGATAATTGTGATAGGGTCATACTGTTATTTGATAATGATACAGGCGGTAAGACCGCCGAACAAATAGCGAGAAAAAGATTAAGAGATAGAGTGGATATTTTAACGTGTGATTATTCTATTGTAGACGGTAAAGGTAAAGACCCCTCTGAATGGGGAGAGCTATTGACAAATAAGCTAATTAGTACAGCTTCTTTAGTCAAACATACTTTACAGAAAATATAATCGAGGAGTTGAAATTCCATACTTGACAAGCACTAAACAATGTGCTATAATATGTTTAACCCATTAAATAGAATACATAATAACAAGAGAAAAGGAGTGATTTGAGATGGGTAAATTATTTAAGCGTGGCTATAAAGAGTCACGAAAAGAAGCAAAGCGTCAGGAAGAACGCAGAGAAGCTATGAAAGGTCAGTTGTTCCGTTTCTTTTTACAAGATGATGGTGATGAAGCTGACGTAAGGTTTTTGACAGAAGAACCTGTCACCTTTTGGGAGCACAACATTAAAAAGGGTAATAGATACGACAGTGTTATTTGTACAGGGGACGATTGCTCTATTTGTGACGGTGGCGATAACCCTTCATTTAAGGGAGCGTTTCTTGTATTTGATAGACGTAGCTACAAGAATAAGGACGGCAAGAAAGTTAATGGCTCATTAAAGATGTACGTTGCGGGTACAAGAGTTATTACACAACTTGACCGCTTACACGAAAGATATGGGCTAACTAATCGTGACTATACAATCGTGAGAAACGGTAAGGGTACAAGCACAACTTACACTTTTGACCGTCAAGATGAAGATAAGTTGACGAAAAAAGAAATTGCTGCAATGTTGCCTGATAATCTTGTAGACCAATATGACGGCACTATGGAAAGTCTTTATGCAATTATTGAAAATTCGCTTGAAATAAGTGCCAGTCTTGTAAAGTCAGAAAAAGATACATCAAAGTCAGAAGAAGATTATGATGAAGAAATCTATGATGACAGCGAAGAAGATGATGAGCCATTAGATGACAATGACTATATAGATGAAGAAGATGAAGAAGATGAAGAAGTAGATGTTAAACCTGCTAAAAAGTCTTTCACAAAGAAGTCATCTGTAAAGTCTGTTCATAAACGCAAACTCTCACGAAAGGGGGTGTAACGTGTGGCAGTCTTTGGTATTCAAGATTTAGCAAAACAGTACGCAAAGAAAAATGACGTATCTGTTGAAGAAGCCAAAAAGACTATTTATGCAGTAATAGACGCTATTGAGAGTAGCGTTATTACAGGTGGGGTATTACAAATAATTAATCATTTTACCTTAACGAAGTATAGTAGGGACGCTTTTACTATGCCTGATAAAAAGGGTGGACGCAGAAATGTTCCTAAACAAAACTATCTCCGTTTTAAGATAGGTAAAGGACTAAAGAAACGTATAAATTCTTAATCTGTAATAAGTGCTACTCTCTTTTGAGATAGCACTTATTTTTTATATATAAGGAGTGAAAGTAGTGTACGAGGAGTATTACAAAAGTCCAGTAATGGAGCGATATGATATAATAGATACGGCAGGTAAACTGAAAACACTTGCTCAAAAAATGAGTAAACTTGACGAATTTGCGTTCGATACAGAAACAAATACTTTGAGAGTTTATGGTTATAATAAAGATTTTAAGGGTGTAGGTATCTCAATATCTTGGGGTTTCTACAATAATTATTACATACCACTATGCCACGAGAGAGAAGAAGATTGGGAGAGAAATATACCCCTAAAGGTTTTAAGACAGTATCTCCGACCTGTTTTTGAACGTGAAGATGTCAGGATAATTGGGCATAACCTAAAGTTTGATATGCACGTTATGGCTCGTTTAGGCATAGATATAAAAACTAAAGACCTATATGATACAATGATAGCTTGTTGGTTGTGTAATGAGAATATACCAAAGGGCTTGAAAGAAAACTCAATGTTGAAGTTGGGTATCAAGCAAGAACACTTTGCAGAAGTCATAAATAATGTGCCGAAAGAAGTTAAAAAGAGTTTTGGACTAAAGGCTTCACAAAAAGCAACCTTTAATATGGTACTTATTGATGAAGGTGCTCCATATGCTTTAGCGGACGCTTTTTATACTTGGTGCTTGTATTTAGGTACTATGGACGAAATGGCTAAGGAAGGTATGGATAAAATCTTTAATAAGACTTATAAGAGATTTTTGAGAACTTTGTTTGTAATGGAAGAACACGGTACACAAGTGGACACAGAGCGACTTGAGCAGATGAAAGTTGACGTTAAGGCAGATAAGGAAGATTTGCTTTATGATATTTATGAGCTTGCAGGTTGTGAGTTTAATGTCAACAGTAATGCCCAAATACAAGAGTTATTATTCGGTTATCAAAAACCTATAACACACCCTACGGAAACAAATGCGTGGAAGTCAAGTGATGACAAGAAACGTCAAAAGCTAATGCAGACTTATGATAAGGCAGTATCAGAACAGGAGCATAGCCGACTAAAGCACCTTAGCTTTAATTTCAAGGTTATAAGTAGAACACCTTCGGGAGCACCACAAGCAAACACAGCAGTCCTGTTAAAACTTTGTAAGCAAACATTCAAAGTTAAGAGAAAGCAAGAGGGTGTAGAGCTATGCAAAAAACTTCTTGCATATAAGAAGTTGGAAAAGTTAAGCAGTGCTTTTATGGAAGGGTTGAGCGAACAGCTTTATAGTGACGGAAAGGCACACCCTTCATTTAACATACTTGGTACGGACAGCGGACGTATCTCGTGTATTGAAGAAAGCACTTTAATTACTTGTGTAGGTGGCAGAAAACCTATAAAGGATATAGTTGCAGGTGATTTAGTATATTGCTATGATGATAATGGTAAAGTGCGAATATCAGAAGTAACTAATGTATATGATAACGGTTACAGAGAGTGTGTGGAGGCCACTTGGAAAAGTGACGGAACACATAATACAGGTAGTCTGATATGTACACCTGAACATAAAATACTAACACATAATGGTTGGTGTAGTGCCATAGATTTACTTAAAGATACAGATAGCCGTAAGGTATTTCATTTAAGACGTTCTATTGTAGATAGCAGACCTCGTATATATGGTGCAAATAAATATATGGAGCAAGAACAACTTATAATTAAAAGGGACTTCTTTAAATGTGATAATTCTGATATTCACATACACCATAAGAATGGCGATAAGCAAGATAACAGAATATCTAATTTAATGCTAATGACTAAAGCAGAACACGCAAGGTATCACGGAAAGAAATTAGCAGCAGAGGGTAAAGTTAAAACAGAACAGTTAAGAGTACCACATAAGGTACTGTCAGAAGCAGAAAGTCCTAACTATAAAATCATAAAAATAGTGCCAGTTGGAGTTAAGCACGTTTATGATTTGGAAGTGAGGGACTACCATAATTTCATTGCTAACGAGATATGCGTTCATAATTGTTCTTCTCCAAACCTACAACAGCTACCTAAAGCGGAAGATGATGACAAGTATCAAATTCGTAGTTTGTTTATCGGCAGTGAATATGTTGCGGATAAAAATGGTGACTGGGTAAGAGATTATACAGGCGGTGCTGTTGAAAAGGGCTGTACAGTAAAGAGAAAGAAGATAATAGCAGGTGACTATAACAACCTTGAAATGCGAGTGCTAACACATTATTGTATTCAAAGAAATATGCCAATAGCTTTAGCTGACGGTGGTTCAACAGAAATAGGTACTTTAGTACAAAAGTGTGAGCCTGTATATGTTAAGTCTTATAACTTTGAAACAGGTAAGATACAAAATATGCCTGTTTCAGATTTTTGGAAAAATGGTAAGTCAGCATTGTATGATAAACCACAATACAGGGGAGAGTTTAAGGATTGGTTAAGGATAACAAATGACGGTGATGATAGCAGACTTATTGTAACACATAACCATAGCATATTTACTACGGAAGGTAAAAAGTTAGCTCGTGATTTAAAGGTGGGTGATACTATTTATTATAATGCACCTTGTATAGAAAATGACCTAAAAGACCTTGTAATAGGAATGTCTTTAGGCGATAGTAACTTTGTAAAAAGAAGTGATAACCTAACATTCTATCATTCTCAAAAACAATATGAGTATTTGATGTGGAAGTATAGGTTATTAAAAGATTTTGTAACTGGAACTATACAAGAAGAAGGTAAAATGCACAAGGCAATTATAGGAGCAAACCCATTTATACGCAAGCTAAAGAGATACTTTACTAATTCGGACGGTAAAAAACATAAGCAGATAAATGCTGAATTACTTGATAGTCTTAACTTGAAGTCTTTGGCTGTTTGGTATTTAGATGACGGTTGCTTAGGTCACGACAGTAGATGTTCAGATACAAAAGGTTATTCTGTAACCATATCAAGAGAAAACTTATCAGATGAAGCATTTAAAGTGCTGAATGATAAACTTAATGAATACAACTTAAAATTCAATAAAATTAAGGGTGGCATATCTTGTAGTGGTGATAATGCTTTAAACTTTCTTAATGCAATAGCACCTTATGCACCTAAGTGTATGGCTTACAAATTCCCGAAATTCTTGCAGGATAACTTAGAAACATATCAGTGGAATGTCGAACATAAAGATGTGACAGAAGTAAAGATAATATCCATAGAGCAGGTTAAAGAAGGGGATAGACTATTCTCAAAATCTTTGACACAATCGGGATATGACTTAGAAGTACCTGTTAATCACAATTATTTTGCAAATAATATACTTGTATCAAATAGTAAAGACACAAACCTTATGAATATGTTTTTAAGCGGTTCTGATACTCACTCGTCAACGGCGGTCAATATGTTTGAGTTGGATTGTCCTATTGAAGATGTGAAGAAGAAGTACCCTCACCTAAGACAAGCGGCGAAAGTAATTAACTTCTTGTTGATGTACGGCGGTGGAGCATACACCCTATACAATAACTTGAAAGATGACCCATACAGCCCGATTGATTTAAGTGGTAAAGAGTACCTTGAAAAGTACCACGTTAAGACTGGTGAAGAAGTAGCACAAGCATACATTGATAAATACTTTGAAGCATATAGTGGTATTACAACTTTTATGCAGAAACAAAAACGATTTGCACATAGGAATGGTTATGTACAAACATTGCTAAGAAGAAAACGTAGACTACCTGATATAAATAGTCACGATTTTAAGGCTAAAGCATATTGTGAAAGATTGTCGGTAAACAGTTGTATTCAAGGTAGTGCAGCGGATATTACAATGTCGGCACAAAATCGTATAAATGCTGACCCTTGGTTTAAGAGTGTTGGTGCAGATATGATTTTGCAAATTCACGACGAAGTTGTGTTTGAGTGCCCCGAAAAGTATGTTGATGATTGCATAGCTAAAGCAAAGGCTTATATGGAACACCCATTCGGGGATAACGTGGAGTTAAATCTTCCTATGCTAACAGCGTGGGATAGCGGTGACAGTTATCAAGAAGCAAAGTAGTCCTAAAGGATATTCCTCACGAAACGAGAAATATCCTTTATTTGCACTATGTTTAAATATGGTGTATAATATACCTAAATTAGCGGTAGAAAGGGATAGAAAGAAAATGGACAAGATACTATGTAGCGTGGACTCATATGAGTTCATAGCTAATTGGCTATACAAAAACAATGTCAAAATAAATGAATTGCCAGTAGTATTAAGAGAGTTTACAATGGAATGTGAGTTTGCAGGGTTATATAGCAATAGCACTTGGGCGACTTTCGATATGAAATTCACAGATGATGGTGTGGTACATTTAAGTAATTTTAAATGCAAAGAGTCATCTACAAAGTTACCTGATTGTTCATTTCATAAGATAGATAATATAATTGACAATGGAATGGTGGGTTTTTCTTGGGGCATATCGTGTGACCGTCCTTTAAGTGACATTGAAGAAAAGTTGGGTCTATGTATGATTTACTATGTAACGTATGTAACCTACTTTATGGCGAATTTTGAGCCTGAATTAGTAGAATATGTTGAAAAGGAAGTTAAGAAGAAAAAGAAGAAAGGCAAGTCTAAGTCCCAGTCTAAACTTGTACAAACGCAGATAATAAGACTTAATAAATTCGTAAGTGACGTTAAGACAGGCAAAAAGCAGGTTAAAAGGCATTATAATAAGTGTACCTACTCATTTGGTGTTAAAGGTCATTATAGGACGTATAAGAGTGGTAAAAGGGTTTGGATAAAACCATTCCAAAAGAATACTCTTGGAAATCGGCTGAAACGCAGCAAAGAGTATACATTTAATCTAAAGAAAAAGTAATAATTTTTATAGCAAATTTTGTGTATTTTAATGAAAATGTGCATATGCACAAATTTCTCTTGACACAAGGAAAAACATAGTGTAAAATAGTAATTACAAAGCAGAAAGGAGCGAATATTGTGAAACTACACAGACTAAATTGTCAAATACCCGAAAGTATTTATAAGCGTGTTGGTAAGGTGGCAGTGGACACAGATGTTTCTGTCACTGACTATATCATAACTGCTCTTATAAATCAGCTTGAGAGTGACGGCGATTATGAAATAAGAGATTTGTATGAAGGGGAGTGTTTGGAATAATGGCACTAAAGCAAAAGAAGGAAACACCAAAGAAAGAAACGTCAAAGAAGTCTAACAGTGCAGAAATGCAAAGACTGTTAGACAGTATTAATAAAAAGTTTGGTGACAATGCAGTCACTTTAGGTGTTCCGTCAGGTGATAATGAAGTAATAAAAAGAATACCCACAGGCAGTGTGGCTTTAGATGTAGCTTTAGGCGGTGGCATACCAGTCGGTAGATACACTGAAATTTCAGGTGGCTTATCTACTACTAAATCAACGCAATGTGCTCACATTATAAGAAACGCTCAAAAAATGGGTTATAAGTGTGCATTCATTGATGTTGAAGCAACTACAACTAAAGCATATTTAAGAGCTTGTGGCGTAGATACGGACGAGCTTATATACAGCCGTCCAGTTGGCTTAGAAGAAGCTACACAGATAGTATTAGATTTGGAAAGTAGTGGTCTTGTACAATTAGCTGTTATTGACTCTACTGCTGCACTATCTCCGACAAAAGAGCAGGACAGTAAAATGGAGGAGTCAGTACAAATGGGTTTAGTCCCTAAACTACTTGGCGAATTTTTCCGCAAGTATCAGGCTTTCAATAACAAGTTAGTTAGAGAAGGTAGTGAGCCTTTTACTCTTATATGTGTAAATCAGCTAAGAGAGAAGATAGGAAGCTACGGAAATCCCGAATACTGTTTACATTATGACACGAAAATACCTTTGGTTGACGGCAGATGTCTACCTATTGGCGAAATTGTGAAAAATAAAATACAAGGGCAAGTTTGGGCTTTGAATGAAAAAACAGGTGAATTTGAGGCCAAAGATATTGTTGACTGGCGTGACAACGGTGTGATAGATACAGATGATGAATATTATCACATTGAGTCAAAAGGTATCGGCAGTAGGAATGGCAGATTTGGTATAACAGTTACATACGACCATAAAGTTTTAACTGATACTGGTTGGAAACCTGCACAGGATATAACAATGGCAGATAAGTTGATAACAAGATACCAAAACTACATAAATGGCACTTTAGGTGACTTTTTATATGGTACTTTATCAGGCGATAGTACCCTATATAGTACACATAAAAACTCAAATACTGCATTATTGAGATTGCAAGATAGTGTAAACCCTGAATATGCTGAATGGAAAGTGAATAAGCTAAATGCTTTAATGCCTTTTAAAAAGACAGAAGGCAAAAGTATCTGGCACTCAAAACCGTCTGTTCAGTTAATGAGGATAAAGAAGTCACTACCACAACGTGACCCTTACTACTTTATATCAAGACACTTTAGCTATTTGGGAATGGCTGTATGGTATATGGACGATGGTTGTTTAGACACAGATAGCTCTGCAATGCTTATAAGTGTTAAGCGTTTTGCTAAGTACCCTGACAGATTGCAAAGAATATGTGACGCTTTGGGACAGTTAGGTATCGTTGCAAATTTTAGAAAAGACGGTTTGATACGCATAAACAGCTCGTCATCAGCGTTGATTTTTGAGCAGATAAAGACTTATATACCTGAATGTATGCAGTACAAGCTACCCGATAAGTACAAAGGTTATTATACAGATTTTGAATTACATAATAACCCACAGTGGCAAAAGGAATATTCACAAGTTATAAGTGTTAGACTTGCTTCAAAGAAACAGTTAAAGAAAAGACACAGATATGATATAAAGGTTGACGGTTATCATAATTTCCTTGCAGGTGGTACTATAAATGGTGTTGTTGTACATAATACCCCTGGAGGAAGGGCTAATGGCTTTGTTCAGTCAGTGGCTATTCGATTTAGACGTGGTGACTGGATTGTACAGGGTACAGGCACAAATAAAGAGATTATCGGACAAGTTGTTAAATTCAAAATAGAAAAGAATAAGACTTATCGCCGTAATCAAGAAGGTAGTTTTGACTTCTACTATTCAGAGAATGAAGCAGGAGTTACACCTAACTACAATGACAATAATAAGTCAATCATTATGCTCGGTGTTGAGTGGGGTATAATCGAGAGAAAAGGTGCTTGGTTTTATTATGCAGATAATAAGTATCAAGGTATTCCAGCACTTGTAAAGGCTCTATCAGAAGATGAAAACCTCTTTGAGAAGTTAAAAAATGAGGTTATGGAAAGAGTGATTAGCAAATGAAGATAACAGGGCGTGGCTTTAAGGATTTTAAGAATAAAGCTAAAGGCAATAGTTATGTTATGTCTTGCTTAAATTGTGAACACTTTTATCAGGCGGTGGGTGATGAAGAAGAATTATGTCAAAACCCGAATGTACTTGAATATGATATGATACACACTGATACTACTTCCTACTGCCTTTACTGGGAAGTGATAAAGGGAACAAAAAGCAGAGATATATTATCTTTTAAGAATGGGAGCGAAATTAATGGACGTAAGAAAAAAGAGTCAAATACAAGAAAAAAGAGTGGCAAATGAACTTGGTGGTAAGGTTACACCAGCGTCAGGTGCTTTGTGGGGGGCAAAAGGGGACGTTAAAAGTGACCTGTTCCTCGTAGAGTGTAAGGTAACAGAAAAGCCAGCTTATCCTTTAACACTGAAAACGTGGACAAAGATAAGCAAGGAAGCTCTTAAAGAGAATTTCCGCTTACCTGTAATGTCTGTTGATTTATGTAATGGTAAGGATAAAATGGCGGTTGTAGCTTATTATGATTTGGCTGAAAGTAAGCTATCTAAGAAAATATATCAACAACTTGAAAGTCTGTATGTTGATAAAAAGCAGTTTATGATACATAATCAATCTATGATTGTTGAGTGGGCTTTGTTAGGTGACAAGTTGGCGGTTCTTAAATGGTCTGACTTCTTAGAATGTGTGGAGGAGATTAATAATGAACAGAGATGAATTTAATATTGCATATGTAAGTAAGATACTTTTTGCTCTACTTATAATCATAGCACTTATGTCAGTGGTTATTGTCGGCATAAGTATATTTATGGGGTGGCTACTAAATAAAACACTTGGTTTAAACTACAATATTGTCAGTGTACTATCATTTATAATATTACAGATAGTACAGATGACATTCATATTCACATCAGTGTTTAAGTGCAAGGCGGTGACAGAGTAATGGATAAACTAACAAAATTGTATACCCTAAGTCTTATCATCAATGTGAGTGAAAAACTTTGTATGTTTGCAGGTGCATTAATGGTTATTTTCGGGGCGATATTCTTTATAGAAAAAGATGTGCTATCTTTTAATATGACAATGATTAATGCAATTATTTGCACTATCACAGGTATTATACGCTTAGTAGGTATGCGTGTATTTCTAAGAATTTTCTTTAAGAAAAGGAGGATAAATAAATGGCTTTAAAGAATTTATTTGACGCTATGAAAAATGAAGGGTATGTGATTAAAGACTTGGACTTGTATTTAGCTAAAAAGGCTAATGAAACAGACGAAAACAGAGCGATTGACGTAAATGCTCCGTCACAAGTTGGCAGATGTCCTCGTGAAAGATATTATGCAAGAACACAGTGTGTACAAGCTGACCCTAACAGTATATCACCTCGTTCACAACGTATCTTTGACAATGGTACAGGGGTACACGAAAGATTGCAAGGGTATCTAAAGGATATGGGTATTCTACTTATGGACGAGCTACCAGTACATAATGTGGAGTATAATATACAGGGGCATACTGACGGTGTGCTTGCATTAACACCTTTGAATGAAAAAGGTTATACTGAAAGAATAGCCATTCTTGAAATCAAGTCCATAAATGATAGGGGCTTTAGCTCTTTGAAAGAGCCTAAGCCTGAACATAAGCGACAGGGGCTTGTTTACGTTTATTGTGCGGAGCAACGTAGACAGGAGTTGCACAAGAGATATAAGAATATCTTGCAATTTAAGCGTAGTAAGACAAAGAGATTTGCTGAATATGCAGAGTTGTATCAGCACCTAAAGGGTGGTTCAAAGTATTCTCGTGAAGAAAAGATACAATACCAGTGCCAGTTGCATAATCTGTTTGATAATATTCTATATCGCTTGAAACAGCCAGTTACAGAAGCGGTATTTCTTTATGAGAATAAGAACACACAGGACTTGAAAGAGTTTGTTATTTCGTCAAAGAGCAAAGAAGCAGAGGGCTTAATGGCAGAGATACTTAATGATTATAAGAGCCTGAACGATTATATTGCAAAGGGTGAAGTACCACCTCGTATTGCAAGTAAAAAGACAGATGATTGTTGCCGTTGGTGCAATTATAGAATTGCTTGTTGGAATTAAAGGAGTGATGACGTATGCCAAAATTTAACCCTGTAAAAACACGTCAGAGTTATATGCAACGAATGGAAGGCAGTCTAAAGGATAAGGGTGTAACCCTCTTTGAGCCTGACAATAATTCATTACATATAAATTCAGATAATTTGAGCTTACCTGCACAAATAACAGAGTTGACGGCAAAACAACTTGGTGAACACCTCAATGCTTTCACTCAACAAAAGATGTATATGCGTACTTTAGTTGGGCGTATGGAAATCTTTGTTGAAGAAGCAAAGAGAAAGTACCTTGAATTAAGTATAGAATATTATAAAGACTTACCTGCTAAAATGGCAGAGTCAGCAAAGGAAAGACTTGTGGTGCAAGAGCCACAAGTAAAACCTTTATATGAAGAATACGTTGACCTGACAAAGAAATTGTCAATCCTTAGATTGCAAATTGAGAATATTGATGACGCAATATTCTTATTAAGTAGAGAAGTTACAAGAAGGACAAATGATTTTTCAGAAGAAACTCGTCTGCATAATGTCGGAAGAATGTAGGTGATATTGTGGGTAAGAAGTTTAGGGAGTATATGTTGGGGTTGCTAATCTTTGTGATATTTATAGCTTTTATTATGCTTAGTTTTTTATATTGGTTAGCAAGGCTACCTTATTAGTTGGAGTGAGGATTTTCCTTATTTGACAACAGGGATAAAAGAGTGTATAATGCAATTACAGTAAAGGAGCGATAATAAAATGAATAAGATAAAAGCTAAAACACCACTTCAAGATAGTGGTGAAAGAACACATTTTGAAACAGGTGCAATGAGAGAAATTGTACAGGGTAAAGGTAGGTTTGACTTATTACCTTTAGCAGAAATATCAAATATAGTTACTCAACTTAATGTTGATGACTATAATGTGATTTTTAGGGCGTTGCTTACTGAAGAACGTCCACCAAAAAAGGGAGAGTTAGATGAGCTTGAAGTAAGAATTATAGCACAGATATATTTTCAATTAAATTTGTTCAGAAAATTAGGTAGTTATCAAACGCTACTGTCAACGTTTCATTTAGGCGTAATTCTAAACGCTTATAAGTCGGGCGTAAAGTTGGATAGCATACAGACACTTAACAGTGAGTACACTACTTTTTTCTTTAACACTCTTTGGGAGTTGGCAAAACATTATGAGAATGGGGCATTGAAGTATGCAGCACGAAACTGGGAAAAAGGTTTACCTCTACATAGCTTTATAGACAGTGCTTTAAGGCACTTAACAAAGGTAATGGTGGGATTGGAAGATGAACCACATAACATTGCATTTTTGTGGAATATAGTGTGTGCTATGTATACAAAGGTAAATCACCCTTCATTGGACGATTTTACGATTGCAGGAATTAAAAAGAATGGAGAGTAATCAATATGTCAAATTATCAACAATACAGTGACTATTACAAAAAATACAGAAAAGACAGGTATGAAAAGAATAAGAAAGACGGTATCTGTACTAACTGCCATAAGCGTCCAGCAGAAGAAGGAAGTTTAACGTGCAGAGAGTGTAAGGATAGAAGAAAGGTGAATAATGCCCAAAACTATAAAGAGTCACCTGAAAAGTTATATGCCATAAGGGCAGGTAAGCGTAAATGGGCTAAAAAAACTCGTGCTGAAAGAATTGAAAATCATTTATGTGTTAAGTGCGGCGAACCTCTACCACTTGAAAGAACACAACGTATGTGTATAGCTTGTGCTGAAAAAGAGGCCGCATATAAAAGAGAGTGTTACAAGAACAAACGTCAGAAAGAAGGTAGGGGCAATGTTTAAAATCTTATGTATTACTTTAGGAGTCTTTTTATTCCTTTACGCTTTAGTTGTTATTATAATTGGCATAAATGTTATGTTCCATAATGTAAAGACTTCAAAAGAAATACAAGAGCATATGCTCAAAAACAATATTGAGTATATGCGTAGACAAAGACAGCTATTTGAAAGACAGTTGCGTAACTCTCCGAATAAGCAACGTTTTGATGACAGTAGAAAAATCACTTATAAGGGCGATAGTGATAAAATGTCACAAGAAGAATTTACAGAAGCATTAAGAAAGGAGTATGAGAAACGTGCAAACAATAAAAGATTTTAAAGCTGGTACAGACGCTTTTATTCTGAATGTAGATAGATATTCAGAAAAGTATGGTAGTATTGAAGCTACACCTGTAACACGAGTTGGTAGGAAATACATTGAAACAAGCTCTATGGGACAGTTTTCACAAGATAATACAGGTGTTTTTGTGCCCTGTAATACTGTTTTCTCTAAATTTGAATTATATCCTACCTATACACTCGCAGTAAGGGGCTTTGAGAGATTTACTTTGATAAGAGATTTAAAAGAGATGATACATTATGGCAATGTTCTTGATAAGTTGACTCTTGAAAGTTTGCAGTCAATTCAACATATACTCAATAGCAATGACAGGGTGATTACTGTTGCAATTCCTGATAAAGACTATGCTGATTTTGCAGATATGGTTGAAAGGAATAAATCATATGTTCCTGACCTTGAGGGTGACAGCTATGATGAATGTGGAATAGTATTTGACACAGGCTACTGCCCTACTTGTCGACATAAGTTTGAGTTGGACTATTCAGACAGAAGTAATTTCTGCCCTGATTGTGGGCAACGACTTGATTGGAGTGGTATAGTTGACGATTAATGAATGATAGCATTAATAGACACCGTTTTAGACAGACATACACATAATTGTATTGTCGGAGAGTGTTTGATACCTTCTGCTGAACCTGATACTCAATATCTTAATGTATGTTTTCAATTAACCGAAACAGGAATGTTATCTTTTGAAAAGAGAGTGAGAGCTAATGCAAAGTATAAGTAATAAGAATTGCTTTGGTTGCAAGTATTTAAGGGTGTATAATACAGGGCTTTATGCAATGTGTGGCAGAAGAATATTTAATTCCACTTGGGAGTATTCTTGGGAAAAGGAAGCTAAAGAAACACCTGCTTGTGAAGAACGAAATTATTAAATAAGGGAGCGAATAGGTATGATACAAATATATAAAGCTAAAAGTAAGGCGACAGACGAATGGGCAACAGGCTATCTTGTTAAGGGATATGCTGGACTTAGAATTGACGCTTTTATACTTCCTCTTAAAAACATTTCAGCTTATCCCAGTGCTGATTTAAGTAGAATATGGGCAGAAGGCATTGAGGTAGACGCTTCTACTATTTGTGCATATACAGGTTTAGCTGATAACCTTAAATGTGACATATATGAGTGGGACATTGTTGGAGGCAACGATTATATTGACGGAGTATTTATTGTCCGTTTCGGGTGGTATTTCTTTAAGGATAGCAACTATTACGGTTGGTATCTTGACGGTAAGATACAACCAACAGGCGAACATATTATTCTACCTATGACACCTAATTGTCACGTTATAGGTAATGTGTTTGATAATGAGAGAGCCACCAAAGCATTAAAGATTATAACAAGAGAAGAAATTGAACGAGCAAATACTTTAAATTTTAGAGAACTTCACTGATAGGGGTGATAATAAATGAAGTATCAGCGAGATAAGAGTACAAAGTGTCACTTGAGAATGGGTGCATTTGAGTCAATACAGTGGCAGGGTAATAATATATCCGCATTGGGACAGTTTTGTAAGGAGCATTATTACTATTATTTGGAGATACCTTCTTGTAATTTTGTTATGGGGTCAAGGTCAGATAGTAGATTATTTATAACATTGCACTTAGGTGATTATGCCATAAAGACAGCAGACGGAGAGATATTTAAGTGTGACTCTAAGTTATACAATAAAATTTTAAAAAGAAGTTTAAGGAGTGAAAGTATTATGAAAGAAGAAGTGTTTAAGTCAAAATCTTGCGATTTTTCGGCGGTGCAGTTTGACGGAGATAATAAAGCACCTATCATTGAATTTTTAGCTGACAGTGAATATGATAGTTTTTGGCAGGATAATGTATTCCATTTGGTGATTGACGGTCACGTTATAAAACTGTATAAAGGTGACTGGGTGGTAAAGAAAAATGACGAATACTTTACATTAAGTGAAACAGCTTTTAAGACAATGTGTCAATCGGCAGACGGTGAGAGATTTTCAGGTATTGTTGACGCTATAACAAAGTTAGAGTATCTTGCAGATAATGAATACTTTGAACATAGAGCAAAAATAAGACAGTTGATTGACTGGTTATACGAAGCACTTGGTACTCACCTTTTTGAGCCTACATATTCACTGACTGCTACTGTTGGTTGGGAACGTGTTGCAGATACCTATGGTGAGAAACAGATATTCTTACTCATTGAAGAAATGGGTGAGCTTACACAGGCTCTCACTAAGTATCTTCGTTACAATGAGGGTGGACAGCCTGTCCGTAAAAGTTTAAGTGAAGTTAAAAGTAGTATAACCGAGGAATATGCGGACGTACTTATTATGCTTATACAGATAAAGCACCTATTGAATATTAAAGATGAAGATGTGGACGCTATTTCCGAAAAGAAGTTGAAAAGAACTTTTGATATTATAAATGGAGATAACAAATATGAATAAGGCATTAAATGTGTTGAGCTTGTGTGACGGAATGAGTTGTGGACAGATTGCTTTAATTGAAAGCGGTTACAAAATCAATAAATATTTTGCAAGTGAAATTGATAAGAACGCAATAAAGGTTACACAAGACAACTTCCCTGATACAATACAAATAGGTGACGTTATGAACTTTGTTGAAGAAGTTGATGACGAACTCATTGTCAAAGGTGACGCTTTAAGTAATCTACCTAAGATTGATTTAGTTATATTCGGAAGTCCTTGCTGTTCACTTTCAAAGGCAACGGCAGGGCGAAAAGAATATAATAATGGCTTAAAAGGTGTATCGTGGTTATTCTATCCCTGTAATGCTATACTACAATGGATAAAGGTGAATAATAACCCTGACGTTCTCTTTATGATTGAGAATGTGGACAGTAATAATAAGACTGATATAGCTAAGATAACAAAGCGGTAGGCATTGAACCAGTTTTAATTGACAGTAATATATTTTCGGCACAAGATAGAAAGCGTTTTTATTGGACAAATATACCTATCGCTCCATTACCTTTAGCCAGTAAGCAGGTAATAAAGGATATAATGGATAAAGATGTGCCTGAAAAATATTTCTATGAGCAGGGTTTTGATTTTCACGGTAACAGTAAGAAAGTTATAGCCACTTTACATATTAATGGACACGATATTCTGAAAAGAGTTAATAACATCAATTTTAAAAGTCCTACTTTGACAGGTTGTCGGGGTGGAAATACACAGAAGAAAATTTTGGATAGAAACAGGTGTAGAAAACTTACTCCAAACGAGTATAGGAAGTTGCAGACAATACCTGATTGGTACAAGATGAATGTAGCTGACTCTCATATATACAATTTGTGTGGTGACGGTTGGACAATAGAAGTTATAAAGCACATCTTTAAAGGAATAAAGAAAGTAGGTGATTTCAATGGAAATAGCAGTAAAAGCAAAGGACGGAAGCATAACACGCTTAGACATAACAGACGAGCAATTAAATTATTTAGGGTTGTCAGCAGAGGGTAAACCTCTATATGATACAGGCTTTAATAGAGTTGCTTACAACCAACCTTATTTTTATATAGATTTAGTTGTTAAGAAGTCGGTAGATAACCATACTATTGACGCTGATACGTTATACAGTCACGCAAATTATTATAATAATAAGCAGTTTGCCTATAAGGTGTTAAAGGCAGTATGGATATATTTAAAATTACTGCAATGGCAAGCCCTTAATGATGACGAGCTAGTATCAACATATAACCCAAATGAACAGCCTAAAATTAGGTGGGTAATCTCAAAGGAAACAGGTTATGATAAACCTACATATGTAGCAAGGTCACAATCTTTTGAGTATGATATGATTAATCAAGTCTATTTTTCATCAGCGGAAAAGTGTAATGAAGCTATCCAAGAATTTAAGGAAGATATAGACTGGTACTTTAGTGAATTTCAAGGTAAAACACATATCGGTTATACAGAAAGGATAGAGAAAGATGAAATTTAAAATAAAAGTGAATGATAAAACAGACTTTATAAACATTTCAAAAGAAAAAGCGACTAAATTAGGGCTTATAAAGTCTTATTTAACTGGCTATGAGAGAGCAAGAAGCGGTGAAACCTATTATGTAGTATCAATTAATGGAGTAATGAATTTTACAGAAGATAATTGTTATGATGATACAATATTGTTCGACAGCGGTAATTATTTTACTTCCGAAGAAATTGCACAATGTGTAAGTAGAGCTACTACTCTTAAAAATATGTTGCGAAAATTTCAGGCAGACAACGATAGAGCAATAACCAGTAAAGATTGGAAAGAAAGTACACTGTCTAAGTGGTACTTTACATACAATTATGCTAATGATACAATTCTTGTACTTGAGTCAGCTCGTGTTCGTGATTTTGATACGATTTATTTCACGTCAAAAGAGCTTTGTGAGCAGGCGGTTAAAACTTTTGAGTCGGAAATTAAGTGGTATTATAAAAGCTATCTGCAACGACTGGACGAGGTAAAGCGCCATTTGCCTAAAACGGAACAATCTGCTATAATAAGTCTATCAGAATAATCTTATGTGGGGTGAAGTACAATGGCAAAGAGAAAGAAAAGGGGTAAGCGTCCAAACAATAATGCAGTATTACAACGTGAGATAGCTAAAGCGACAGATGATTTACGTTTAAAGGTATCAGCAAATGCTTTAGAAATGCTTACTGTAATACCTGCTTATGTTTTACATACAGAGTTTGGCTTTGGCAAAAAGAGAGCTTTACAATTTATGAATAGCTTTTTCAGAGTTAGTGACGCAGTTGTTCAGGGGCAAGTAAAGATTGATACTTTGCACGAAGAATTGAAACAGGCTTTAGGTATTGAAGTTGATATAGACTGGAAAGAAGCCTGTAAGGACTATAAGAAAGGGTTAAAATAATGAATATTGAGAAGATTTTAGTAGAGCTTATGTTTTTTGTTTTGATTATAGCTTATCTCCTTATAACAAGCAATAACAAGTAAGAAAGGAATATATAAATGGAAGTATTATTAAACAAAATATCAGGTTATGCGTCAGCTATAACCTCTATGTATACCAGCAAAAGACACCTTACAAAAGAGAAGGTAAGTGACATATATCTTATGGAAAAACTGAATACGTCAACAAGGGGTGCAGTTGTTACTGACCTTGAAACCTCTGAAACCTTTTGCAAAGAGATTGAAAAGGTGTGTAAAATCGGTAAGAAACATATTACCTTATTAAGATTTATTGACCTTGAATTTACGGTGTTGGGTATTCACAGGGGAGCACAAGATGACTTTGACGCTCACGCAAAACGATTAGATAATCGTATTATAAGAGCAAGTACCCGACTTGCAGACTTTCAAGATGAAAAGTCGGATTGGTACAAAGATAAAATACTGACAGATAGGGAAGTATTAGATATTCAAGGTGTTTCTTTACCACCTACTATCGTACAAGACGGCATTACATATGTTAAAACGGCAAATGGCTTTATAAGAGAAGATTTAGTTAATAGAAAAGATGTTGCAAGGGGTTTATGTAGACTTTCTATACCGTCAGATTTTACGGCGAAAGTCAATATAACCGAGTTTGCACATATTGTAAAGCTAAGAGATAAAAATTCAGGTGCTGCACCAGAGCTTAAAGAGATGATTGAGAGCCTGTTAAAGCAAGTTGAAGATTTTTGTCCTTATTTTACAAGAGAATTTTTCTATGAAATTGACAATTAAATATTGCAAAGTGGTTTACAATCTTGATTTCTTTTGGTAATATAATTATGAAGCAGTTTTGAGTTCCATTGCTTCTACTCCTTAACTTTTTATATTAATCAAAGAAACCGAGAAATTTTCTCGGTTTTCTTGCTTTTTACAAATGTGTATGATATAATGATTTACGAGATTGCAGTAGAGATAGGAGATGAAGAATGTGCAACTAAAAGTTACAGAAAAAGGCAGAGAACAAAAAGAGCAACACGAAAAAAATGTGAAAAGGGGAAGAAATAGTCGTAACAAAGGTGCTAACTACGAAAGGTCAATAGCCAAGCTACTTGAAAAGGTATTCGGTGAAGCCTTTGTAAGAACACCTTTAAGTGGTGGTTTTGCTAAAAACAAAACGGCTAAAGGTGATGACTTTAGGGGTGATATAGTTCCTGTTGACAGTAATATTGACTGTAAGCTACATATTGAGTGTAAGAACACTAAGACGTGGAGCTTACCCCAATGGTTTAAGCAAGCAGAAAGTGACTGTCCTAAAGACAAAGTACCTTGTGTTATATTCCACAAGTTTAACACGAGTAAAAGTTACATAGCGTTAGACCTTGAAGATTTTTTAAAACTTGTACCAAAGGATAACATAATAAAGGTGGTGGAAGAATGATAGCCTTTATTATTGTATTGATTATAGCATTGATAGTCTATATCTTACACAGGACGTTTTTCTTGACGGTAATAGTCGGCAGGTCAATGTTTCCAACCTTTTATCCAAATGATATTGTTTTGGCGAAAAGAGTACGACACAAGGTATTTCCAAGTAAACCGAAAGACGGCAACATTTATTTCTTTAATAAACCTATGAATGAGGAACGACTTATTGTAAAGAGATTAAACTCTCATTCAGATGATTTAGGTATCTGTTGGTTTTTGGGGGATAATAGTGACGAAAGTTGTGACAGTCGTAACTTTGGTTTTGTGGACTGGAAAGAAGTTAAGTACGAATATGTCAAAACACTTATAAAGAGCAGAAATTAAGATTGTAAAGGAGTATATAAATGAATAAAACATTACTAAAAGTTTCAAGCACAACATCAACTAAACAACTTGCAGGTTGTATCGCAAATTGTGTTGAAGAAGGCAAAGAAACAGAAATAAGGGCAGTGGGTGCGTCTGCCGTTAATCAAATGTATAAGTCACTTGCTATTGCAAGTAGTATTGTGGCTTCAAAAGGTTTCTCACTTTTATTTAAAGCTGGCTTTGCAGACTTTGAAGAAAATGGTGATGTAAAAACAGCTATGATTGCAAGAATTGTTGTAAGATAGGAGTGGCTGTTTTATGGTTTACATAAATGACGTTTACAAGGGATTGCAAACTGATTGTACAGGCATAGGAAAGCCTTGTATTTATGTAGAGTTTTTCGGTTGTGATGTCGGTTGTAATAAATGCCGACACTCACAGTCCATTGAGTGTAAGAAACGCTCATCAATAAATAAAATAATGGGTAGAATATTTAAGCAGGGTATAGACCTAAAGAATGTTGTAATAACAGGTGGTGAGCCTTTAATACAGTTCAATGAATTATATCCGTTAGTATACGAATTGTTGAATGACGATTATAAGGTGGCTATTGAAACAGGTAATTGTTATAAGCTCCCTCGTGATACATATAGACGTAGCTTTAGGTACTTAGTAGACTGTAAAACACCTTCAAGTGGTGTGACAAAGAAGAATGTTTTTACTAACCTTGCATTGTTAAGCTCCGCAGATGAAGTGAAGTTTAACATACAAGATTTAAGTGATTATGAGTTTGCACTAAAGACACTAAGAACCTATCCAACTTGTGCTAAAGTAGTATTCTATTCAGATAACCCTAAAATAATTGAGTGTATTCCTATTTGGTTATTTCAAGATAGGTTATACAACATACAGTTTATAAGGAGTGAAAATAATGGTTGATTGGTCGCAAACACCAATAGAACATAAACCACCTAAAAAGCGTTTAGTTCTTTTTAGTGGTGGTTTTGACAGTGTAGTCTTGTTAGAAAGACTTATGCACCTTTATCCAAACGAATGTCTTACACTACTATTCTTTAAGTATGGACAACCTAACTTAAATCAAGAGTGGAGCATTTATCAAAAGTATCTACAAAAGGGTAATAACTATGGTATAGATATGCCACTACATTTCCTTACAGATAATGATTTCTTTCAAGGTACACCTATTCCTCAGAAGCAATATGTGGAATATCGTAATCTTGTATTTTTATCACACGCTATGAATATAGCGGAAACAATGGGAATAAAAGAGATTTATATGGGACTTAACTATGTATCTCCCGAAGAAAACGGCTTTAAAGATTGTGACCGAAATTTCATTGATAGGTTTAATGAGCTTATAAAGCCAAGTGGGATAAGACTTATAGCCCCATTCGCTTATGTGCATAAAACATCTCTTATTGATGTCGCACGAGAGTACAGTATTGAAAAAGATGACTTTTTCAGTTGCAATAACCCGACTGCTGAAGGTGAGCCTTGTGGTGTATGTGGTGACTGTAAATTAATTGATGAAATGTACTCATATAACCCTTTAGGGTGATTGACTAAGAAAACATAATATGCTAAAATACTTTTAAGCATAAATGCTAAAATAATCACTGAAAGGGGGTGAAACAGTATGAAGTTTCTAATCAATGCTTTGGCAAAAATGGCAACACCAGCTTATGCTAATACACCAGCTTCAACAGGACGTGGTGGTAAAAGTGGAGCAGGAAAGTCATCAGGCGGTCGTGGCGGTAAAAGTGGAGCAGCTAAAACGTCAGGTGGTCGTGGTGGTAAGAGCGGTTTTGTAATTACACAAAAATCAGCTACTGTAAAAACGTCTACTACAAGAACATCAGGCGGTCGTGGCGGTCGTGGTGGTCGTAGTGGTGCGGCAAATGGTTAATTAAAGCTAAACCTCATTCACTTTATGTGAGTGGGGTTTATTGCACAGAAAGGAGAATTTTAATTATGTCTAATCAAGCAACAGATAAGAATTATAAGCAAGCACATTCAGTGCATAACGAAAAGAAAGGCAACCCTAAAAATGAGGCAGTAGTCGGTGGCGTAAAGTATGAACAGCACAATAAAATTGAGCCACAAAAGACACCAGTTGCTAAATACACTAAGGTTGCTAAACAGAGTACAAAACCTAACCCAGCTAAAGTTGGTTCAGTTAATACAAGCATTGTAAATAAATGCAGAAGTAATGACCCAGCAACGGCAGGCATTACTAAGAAAGTAGGTAAGTAATATGTCAGTAATAGAAACAACATCTCAAAGACCCGAATGGGAAATTGCGAATGACGCAAGAATTTTAAGAGAAGCTATGGGTATTCAACAAGACCCTACACGTTTAAGGGAAGCAAAAAATTATATCCAGTCGGAGATTGATATAAATAATAAGGTTTTAGGTAAAAACCGCAATAGCAAACATAACAATCCAGCAACCGTAGCCAAGCTAACAAGATAAATCTTTAAGGGGTGACTTAGATGAGCAATGATAAAGTAGCAGCGATTGAGGAATGTATAGACGCAATTTTATCCATTTTAGGGGTAAAAGCCACGGAAAGCAATAAGGACACTCCTAAAAGAGTGGCTAAAATGTATGTCAATGAGCTGTTTAAAAACATAAATGAAAATGTAGATGAATTTGTAAACAGTTTAACCACTTTCCCTTATGAGAGTAATAATTATGACACACCTGTAAAGGTAAAGACAAGTGTAAAAAGTATGTGTGAACATCATTTAATGCCTTTCTTTGGCAAGGTGACGGTTGAGTACATACCGAGTGACAAGATAATTGGACTAAGTAAGATACCACGTTTAGTTGACTTTTTAAGCAGAAAACCTACTTTGCAAGAAAATCTAACTGAACAAATAGCAGATTGCTTAGATAAATTACTTAGTCCTAAATATCTGAAAGTTACAATGGTTTGCACCCATACTTGTGTTGAGCTAAGGGGTGCAGAAAAACCTTGTAAAACTAAAACTATTGCCGAAAGGGGAGAGCGTAATGGCAAAGCTAAAATTCAAAAAGATACAGAAAAATGATACACCGCCTGTAAACGTTCTAAATGACACTACAAGCGGTGAAGAAGTTAAAGCAACAAATGATACACCTAAACAAGAAGATTACTCTTTAAAGGACATTATGGACACGACAAGGGATTGTTCATTCTTTTATTCAGGTGTAGAGTATGGAGCTTATCTTGAAGCCTGTTATAATTCAGGTATAAGAAATTTCCTTATGTCATATCACTATCTTTCAGGCAGAAATTTAAGGGATATTTTTGACAAATATCCTGATATTCATTTAATGGTTGACTCGGGTGCTTTTACATTCCAAACAGACCCGAAGTTTGAAGAATACACCATTGAGGATTGGGAAAAGCATATTGAAAAGTATCTAAGGTGGGCTGAAAAGCATAAGGAACATATATTTGCAATAGCAAACCTTGATATTGAAGTCCTTGTCGGAGCTGAAATGGTTAAGAAGTGGAATAAACAGTATTTTGAGCCGTTTATGGCTGAAACTAAAGTACCTGTTTGTTTCGTTTATCACGAAGGCTTTAGCTCTGATAACTGGGAATACTATTGTAAGAGATACCCTTATGTTGGTTTTACCTCTGCTGATACCCATAAGGAATTTAATCTTGATAATTGTATTGATATGTTGCGAACGGCTGAAAAACACGGTGCTCTTGTACACGGATTTGGTGTAACAAGAATAAGAGAGTTGGCACAGTTACCATTTTATACAGTTGACTCTACAACGTGGAAAGCTGGTATGATGTATGGTCGATTAATTATATTCAACGGCAAGAAAACACAACAGATAGATAAAGTTGACTGGGAAAAGAAAGCATTTCCTTTAATCAAAAACTATCCTATTGATGTTGATTTTCAGAAGTTGGACGAATATAACGAACCCGAAGTTATCAAAGTCAATGTGTATGCCTTTAAGCAGGCAGAAGAATACGTTATTAAGTGCATAAAGCACCTACAATACTGGCAGAAGTTAAAGGCGGTTAAGGTGGATATAAATAACCTACCTCCTGATTTCTTTCCGTCAGCTGAATGGGTGTTGTCAAATGAAAAGAATACGGAAGAAGTAATAGCCTATGCTAAGAAAATGAATATCAATCCCGAAAGAGATGATATGTCGGAAGTAGCATATACAGTTATGGATATGACTGCGTTCCTAAACTGGGATAGCCCTAAATATAAGTCATTACATTCTTTGTATCTCAATGAGAATATTGACACCCTTAACAATCTCCACGACAAGTACATAAATAAAATGACACCTGATGACGAAGATAAGATAAGGGAGCTTATTCAATTCTACAAAGAGTGTTTATCAGGCGAAAGAGATACCCTTTTAGTTGAGGGGACAAACTTTGACCGAATAATTAAAGAGCGTGACGAATATGTAGATGACACTGAATATGAAAAGGTTGAGCTATCAAGAGAGAACATCATTGAAAAATTAGGTGGTTATTTACTTGACGGTGAAACCGCTCCTGAAATTGATGAGCTTGATGATGAAATTTTTGGGGAAATGAATATTGTTCCAATAAGAGATAAGAAAACAGGTAAGTTGATTAAAGGGTCGCAACTTGTTAAGTCTAAGACTAAAAACATATATTCTAAGAAATTCCCTAAATTCGCTTGCGACACTTGTTTAGCGGCTGCAAAATGCCCTGAATATAAAGCAGGGTATGTATGTGCCTACCACAAGTTATTTAGCGGTTTTGACACTCGAAATGCCAATGATATTATACAAGCAATGCAGGGTATGGTTAATCATAACATATCTCGTATGCAAAAGGCTATGTTGCTTGAAACTATCAACGGTACGGTGGACGCTGATGTAACGGCTTTGATAGACCAAAATACAAAGTTGTTGCAAAACTTAATGAAGATGTATGACAGCCGTTCAGCGACAGTTGTACGTCAAACAAGAACTATGCAAGCTGACGGTACAGTCAATGAAACAATGCAAGTAAGCAATCCACAAGGTGGTGGTATTCTTGAAAAACTTTTCGCAAATATGCACTCAAAATCAGAAGATAAATCAAGTGATGAAGATGTTATAGAAGTGGAAAGTAAAGAAATCACAGAGCCTGACGAAGTAGTCACTTTAGATTTTGATGAATAAAAAGTGAGGGGTATGTTCCATTTGACATACCTCTATTTTTATGCTATAATGAGTTTACGAACAAACGAATATCCAAGTTTGACAAGAAAGGAAGATAATTATGAAAAAGAAAATTTTATTTAATGGAGTTCTGTATGAAGAGTCGGACAATGCCAAAACAGGTTATGAAGTGGACACAGATACACAGTCTTATTTTTGGTACATAGACCATACACTTAATTCTCACCGTGGTTGTCGGGACAATATACCTGAAACAATAGACGCATATGTGGAAGTAGGTAATTACTTTAATTCTGAAAAGCTATGTACTAATATTGCCTATATCCAAACATTTTATAATTGCTTACGTCAATGGCAGGCACTTAATGATAAGCCTATCACAACAGCTGATTGGAATGACCCAAATTTTTCTAAACACTATATCACACTTGAGGTGACACAAGACGGTTATAGACCGACAGTAGTGGCTACTCGGTGTTTTAGGGACTTTAATCAAGTTTATTTTTCATCTGCTGATAAAGCACACGAAGCACTTATTGAATTTCAAAATATGATACCGTCACTTTACAGCTGTATAACAAGACTTAACGAGTAAAATTTATAGGAGAGTGTTTAAACAGTGAATAAATACACTATGCAAGACTTACAACGATTTCAAGCACAACCTCTAAGTGAAAAAGTTGATATGACAAGAGCACGTTTAATGGAGTGGTATGTACATAATAATAACAAGTGCTATGTTTCTTTTTCGGGGGGGAAAGATAGTACGGTGTTAGCTTATATTGCTGCACAGGTATGTAGCGTTTTAAAGTGCGATTTAATACTTTGGTTTTCTGATACAGGGTTAGAGTTCCCTGAATTGAAAAAGCACGTTAAGAGCTTTGTAGAGTACCTGAAACGTATATACACTGGTATACATATTGAGCTTGTTATTGACTATCCTAAGGACAAGAATGGCAAGCGAATTTCATTTAGAGATGTAATACTTGATGTAGGTTATCCAATCATAAGTAAAGAAGTGGCTCAAAAGGTTGAATTTGCACGAAGTAAGCCTGATGGTTATTGTGCAGAAGCCTTTGACCCTGACTCTGATTATTGCAAGAAGTACCCAAAGAATTGCTTGAAAAGGTGGCGTGGCTTGTTAGAAGCACCCTTTAAAATTTCAAGCAAGTGTTGCGACATTATGAAGAAGAAACCTGCAAAGGCTTTTGAAAAGATGTATTGCTTAAAGCCTATATTAGCAACAATGGCTTGTGAAAGTAGTTTAAGACGCAACGATTGGTTAAAGAATGGTTGTAACGCTTTCGATAGGGGGGGGCGGCAAAGACCTATCTCTAAGCCTATGAGCTTTTGGTTAGAACAAGATGTGCTTGAATTTATACACATTAATAATATACCTATTGCAACTTGTTATGGTGACATTGTAGAGAAAGACGGTATACTTACCACAACTCTCTACAAAAGGACAGGTTGTATGTATTGTATGTTTGGAGTTCACCGAGAATTACAACCTAACCGTTTTCAGATATTGAAAGATACACACCCTGCTATATGGGACTATTGTATGAAACCAGTTGAAGAAGGTGGTTTAGGTTTAAGGGACATACTTGAATACATATGGGTAAACAGTGAATAGCATAAACGAGGAATATCCTTGTTTGACAAGATTAATATAAGAAGTTATAATATAAGAAAAGGAGTTGATAATATGGAAAAAGATAAGTATGATTTACTTATTGAAAACAATGGGTTTAAGTTGGTTAGTGCAGGTAACTTTAAATGTGTATACACTAAAGATATATGGTTACGCACTAAAGATGAATACGACCATTTAAGAGTTGAATTAAATGCTCTTGAAGAATGTCACCCATTTATGGCTTTATTCAAACCTACATCAACAGGTTGCTTACCTGATGAAGTTGTTGAGTGCAGAGAGTTGTTTGATAAAAAGTTAGAAGTATTGCAAGAAAAGGTCAACACTCTTACCATTGCAGAAATACGACTTGAACAACGTGGTTTTATCTTAACGGACGTAGATGAAATCACACATATCTCTACTTACAAACGCAGAAATAAAACGGAAAATGTGATAGATGTACTCAAATTATGTTTAGGTGCAGATAAAAGTCTAATCATATGTCAAGAGTACCCTGACGGTACTTTGGTAGGTTTTGATGTACCCATAGAAATACTGATGTTAATTACAGAGCAGGCTTGTGGAGGTGGTAAAAATGCTTGATGTAGCAGATAAGTATGTAGACGAGCTAAATCAGAAGCTATATAACATATGGTATGACCCTAAGTATATGTATTACTTTTGTTGCCCACACAGGGGTACATATTCGGTTGACCCTAACGGCGATTGGAACGGTAGAAATTTTGTATCAATAAACAGTGACGGTAAAATCATAGGTTATATACATTATAGTATATGCCGTACCGCCGATTATGTAGATGATTTTGGGGCGGTAAACTTTTCAGATGACTCAAAGGATAAGTACACCTTTGGCAAAGATTTAAGGCAGGTTATTGATGATATATTCCTAAAGTTTAACCATAACCGACTTGAATTTACAGTTGTAGAAGATAACCCTATCAGAAAGACTTATTTTAAGTTAGTAAACAAGTACGGTGGTAGGATAATTGGGGTAAAGCATTGTGTTATAAAACTTATAAATGGTAAAGTAACTAATAAGATATACTTTGAGATACTTCGTTCAGACTATATTGCAGCTTGCAACACAATAAAAGAATTGAGTGACTATCATAAGAAACAGAACACAAAGAAATACATATATGGCGTATTGGAGCAAACAAAGCAATAGTAAATTTTAGGGTACGGTGCAAAAGTTCCACCCCCCCTCTTTTGAGGGGAATGGCGTAGAGATTTTCCAAAATTTTTGGTGAAAATGAGGACATAGAAAAGTTGCACCCCTTGTTCAGAGAGGAGAAATTAAAATGAGTAAAGTAGAAGTTTTGTCATTAGGTGAAGCAGTAGAAAAAGGGGTAATAAGACCCTATTGTGACAAGTTTAAAAGATATATACACGAAACTTATGGACTTATATCAGATTGTTCACCTTACTGCATATTCAGTAGTTGTGATTTAACACACTCATTATTAAATGTTTCTTGTGCATATCTTACAACCTGTCCATTTTTGGCATATAAAAAACGCAAAGAACAACCTGCTTATGATGATTGGATAAATGAAATGCTGATAATACTTATAGACGGTGAACTTTGGGCGGTATGTGATATGTATGGCAGAGTAAGAGAGCCATTATTTAGTCACGTTGTGCCTAAAAAGTATAAACTTGCAACTTCGGGAATGATTGCGGAATTAAGGGGTAAGTGTAAGAAGATGAATTATGATACTACGATTGTAAGGGGAACATATGAAGTTAAGTTACACGGAGATGTAACCTTAGCTAAAAAGGTGGACTTAAAGTTGGATAATGAAACGGATTTATCATTTGTAACCTATAAGTTAATTCAGTCTTTTATAGACACATTGTATCAGTATGTTAAGGATAACAACATTGACCTCAAAGAGCCTTTGGAGATTGACGATATAACAGTTGATTTATCTGTTAATATAGATGACTCAAATAAACTTATTGGCAAGCTGCTGAATATATGCACCAATCCACTTACATCAGAACCAAATGACAATTAAAATTGAGCACCATTTCGGTGCTCTTTTTGTTTGCAAAAAATTCGGGCTCTTTATTTGCAAAAATTCGGGGCTCTTTTTGTTTGCAAAAAAATTTCGGCAAACTTTTTGTGAGCAACGAGGGAAACCGAAAATTGCCTATTATGGGGGTGTTAGAGGATTGGGATTTTTTTAAAAAAGAAATTTTTTTGTTTATGCTTCGTATGCTTCGTGTATGTATATAGTGAGGAAAACAAAAAAGTTGCTATTATGGGGGCTAAAGAGGACAGCGAGCCTATATGGGGAAAATTTTTTTTCTGTTTGGGGGAATATGTAAAACGACTTGACCTGACGAAATGAGGAATGAGAAGATGAGGAATATTTTGAGAGTCAAAAATTAAGTGGAATGAGGGAAATCCTTATTTGACAAGTGCTTTATCAATATGTATAATACAAGCATAGTCAAGCGATTGACGAAACATATAAATACTATTTATGAAATGGAGCGATTAAAAATGACTGAGTTACAAAAAAGAGTAAGAATATTAATAGAGCAGAGCGAATACGAAAAAGCTACCGAGGTATTCCTGTTTGAAACAGGTGCAAAAGTAAGTATTAACTACAAAGGTTATTTCATTAACCCTCTTTGGAATGAGGACACACCTCGTCCGAAATACAGTGTATGTGTATCAAGAGGAAAAAGTCATTTCTTTATCACATTTTGGGGAAACCTAAAGGGAAGTGAGGTCACGCCTTATGATGTTTTAGCTTGCCTACAAAAATATCCTTGTGATGACTATGAGGATTTCTGTAATGATTACGGCTTTGATATTTATGATGATTTTGAGGGCGGTTATAATAAGCAGTCACGCAAGATATGGAAAGCGTGCGTAAATGAGTATGCAAAAGTTGAAAAGCTATTCAGCGAGGAAGAACTTGACGCATTAAGAGAGATTGCTTAGAGGGTAAACAATGACAATAAAATTTTGAAAGGAGCAATAAAAAAATGAGTGATAAATTAATTGAGGGAGAAGTATTAAGTCCTATAATCGAAGGACTTATTAAAGAACTTGAGGAAGGCAAAAAAGATATTTTTGATATGATTGATAAGTATATCAAGACTAAAACAGAGATTGACGAGGAGTTGGACTTGTCGGAAATGGTGTTAGATTTCTATAATGCAAATAAAGAACAATATGGAGGACAGCTATAATGACTTTTAAACGTGGTGATATAATAAGAACAATAACAAAAAGTGGATATATGAGGGAAGGGGTGATTGTTTCAAACAGTTGGAATAATGTAAATAATCACTTTGTGAATGTTGTTTACTTTGGTGTGAACAACAGAGATTATCCAATGCACATACCAATTACAGAGGAGAACGTGGTAAGTCTTGACGGTGAATTTTTATTTAAAAATCAAGTCGTCAGATGTGAAACTTTGACGGTGCTTTCAAAGAACAATATTGAGGAGAAACTCGGCTTTATTACTAAAGACTTTGAAAAGCAAATTAATAAAGGTATTGCAATACAACTTGGACTATGCGAGTTCCACGATTGTGAGGAAATTACAGAAGAATACCTAAAGCAATATAATATGATATAATATAACTAATACTAAATACTAAAAGGAAGTGCAAAGAATGGACAAAATTTTAATAGGTAAGTCCGAAAATGGTAAAAGCATAGTGCTTAACAGTAATATGCTATGCCGTCACGGAGTAATCGGAGGAGCGACTGGCACAGGTAAAACTGTAACGTTAAGGGTTATTATTGAGGGTTTATCTCAACAAGGTATACCTTGCTTTATCTCGGATATGAAAGGCGACCTAAGTGGTATAGCGAGGAAAGGAAGTAATCAAGAATTTAAACGTAAAGCAAAGGCAATGAAAATAGATGACTTTGCTTTTGAGGCTTTTCCTTGTGCCTTTTGGGATATATTCAAAGAGAGCGGAATGAGTATAAAAACGACAGTCGAGGAAGTTGGAGTTCCTTTGTTGTCAAGAATGTTAAAACTCACAAACATACAAAGCGGAGTTTTAAACATCATATTCAAAGTCGCACAAGATGAAAACTTTAAACTTCATACTTTATCCGACTTGCGAAAAGTAATAAAGTATGTTGTGAATAACAAAGAATATTTATCTGAGGACTATGGAAATATTCATTCTTCATCTGTAAGTTCTATTATAAGAGCCTTATTGGGATTGGAGCAACAGAGGGGTGAAAGTCTTTTCGGTGATGAGCCTTTTAATTTACAATACCTTATGTGCAGGGACGAAAGAGGACAGGGAGTAGTAAGTATATTAGACTGCGTAAAACTGATAAGAGAACCATTATTATATAGCACGTTCATTATATGGCTACTGAATAAATTATATAATGAATTAGAGGAAGTAGGTGATTGTGATAAACCTAAACTTTGTTTATTCTTTGATGAAAGTCACCTGATTTTTGAGGGACTGCCTAAAAGTGTTACGCAAAAGATTACACAAGTTGTAAAGTTGATACGTTCAAAGGGTGTCGGTGTGTATTTTATATCTCAAAATGTTACAGATATTCCTGACAGTATTTTAAACCAACTTTCAAACAGAATACAACACGCGGTGAGGGCTTACACTAAAAAGGAATTAAGTAATCTAAAGGCAACGGCTCAAACATTCAGACAAAACCCAAACTTAGATATTGAGGAATGTCTATATAATATGGGAGTAGGTCAAGCGGTAGTGTCCTGTTTAAATAGTAGAGGTATACCGCAACAAGCCGAAAAAACTTTTATTTCACCGCCAAAAAGCGACTTGACTGTATTAAATAATAGTGAACGTGTTGACTATGATTTAACACTTTGTGATAGCTTTTTTAAGGGGTGTAAACCACTTAAAAGTACAATGATATATAATGATGTGCCAACGGTACAAAGGTCACCGCAAGAGCCAAAAAACAAGCCAAAAAAGGAAAATGCAAAGATTAATAATACAAAGATACTAAATAATGTGGCTAACAGTATTTTTAACACAATATTCAGATAAAGTGAGGAATTTGCTCATTTGCCAAATTTCTGATATATGGTATAATAATAGTGCAGTCGGAAAGATTGTGAAAAAATTATTTATGAAAGGGTGTTTATTATGAGTTTAAAAGTTATATGTGAGTTCGGTGACTTTGAGCCGTGGGGAGGAGCAGTGGATTTCTATAATGAAATTCGTGATAATGACAAACTTGATGACTTAGAGTTTATATTGGAGGACTTGTACCCTGACGGTTGCACAGACACTGATATAAATGACCTGCTTGCCTTTGACGAGGACACAGTAAGAGAATGGCTTGACTTACCGTCAGAAGAAATGCGTGAGCAACAAATAAGAGAGGAAGCATTTGATTGGTGGTATGAACATAAAAAAGAATATGCAGACACTAAGAATGTAACAGCGATTGAGGAATATTGTGATAGTACCGATTGCTTAAAGGACTGTCCTTATTGTTTCCACGTTACAGAGTTTGAGGACTGTACTGACTATGCTTTAGCTGAAAAAGAGGGGCTATCAGAAGATGATATTGTCGAGTTATACAAGAGAGAGAACGGATTGGATAGCGAATAGAGGATTTTCCTCTATTTGCACTTCTTTTAAACATATGCTATAATATAAATGTAGTCAAGAGATGACGACAAAAGATTAAATACGAAAGGACTTGAAAAAATGTTAGATGAAAAAAGTATCTGTAAGGCAGTAAGGGAATACGACCTTATTAAAAAACGTGGCAACTTCCCAGCCATTTATTTGGATTGTGAGGAAGGAAAGGCTTGGTGTGTAGAATACACCGACTGTAATAGCTACTCACAATATGAGGAAGAAAGTATTATATCTCTGACAGGTTATATCAATAACAAGTCGCAAGAGTTACACGACACCAATTATATCAGCTTGTCAGGTGCGAGGGCAATACGTTATGCAAGAATGGCAATCAAAGAATATACAAAGAAAAAGGAGGACTAATTATGAAAGCAGAAACAGTTTTAAAATATCTTGAAGAAAATGATTTAGAGGGACTTCGTTTCCGTGTTAAAAGCGAAATGTATAAAAACGGTTTATCTGTTACAGGAAAACAGAGGTTATCGGCTATGAAGAAGTATGCAGAAACTCCAACGCAGTTTACTCGACCTTTACCGAAACAACACCTTGAAAGACCAAAACTAATTGAATATAAGAATGAGGAATACTACTCATTCCTTAACGGTAGTTCTTTGGTATTTACAAAGGAACAGCCGAATGGCATACCTCCCCAAGACGAGGAAAGACCTTATCCCAATGTAGCTGGTATTATGGAGGGTATTAATGATTATATGTATGTCGGAAAGTTCAACTTTGCACAACATAAGATTGACGCTAAGTTAGAGGGGTACAAACTTTTGAAAAAAGCAATACTGTATATAGATAATGCAACAGTATTTTCACAATTTGAGGAAACTTATATCAGTACGGCTTTACTTGATATATCACTATCTATATTAAATGACGGTGAAGATTTTGAGGTCTATATGGATAAGGATAAGAGAGATACTTGTGGTATATGCTTTAAAAATAAATATGGTTATGCTTATGTATTACCTGTTCGTAAAAATACAGACAGTGAGGAAAACAAAGTAATTAAGGCGATTATAAAATAATAATTCGGGCGGTTTATACCGCCCTTTATTTTTACCTTGAAGTGAGGAAATTCCTTATTTGACAATGCTATAATATATTTGTAAGTTAAAGATAGATACGAAATACGAAAGGAATGATAGAAAATGACAGAGTTAAAGATTTATAAGGTATACTTGGAAGATAATGATAGCTGTTTTAGTACCCTTATACCTGCTGAAAATGAACAGGAAGTAGCTAAACAGGTAGAGGGCAACGGCGAAATAATAGCTATTAAAGATGTATCAGATACATCAAGAATTGATACTGACACTGTATATGATATATTGAGGAATGGCAACAAGAAAGTCAATGCAATTACTGAAAAGCAAATTAACTTGTTTGTCAGAGTGCTTTATAAAGTAGGAATTTTGAGGTAGGTGATATTATGGAATTTCAATTACATCTGTATTGGCGAGATAAAAATTGGGTGAAAAGAGGGTATGCTCTTAATCTAAATGTTGCAGTGGATTTCAGAAGAAAAATATTTATGACATTTGAGAACCCACGTTATGACTATGTAAATTCTAATAGTCTTGAGGTGGTACGCAAACAAGACATTAGAGATTATATTCATTTTTTGAAAAGGGAAGGATTTGAGGAAGTTGATGAATTTTGAAGAATTTTATATATGGATAAAAAACAATTTAAGTCTTACTTCTACAAGTTTAAGACTTATTCAAAATATCCTTGACTTTGCTGAAACACATCAGCTTGGTATTGAGGATTTGTATGACTTGTTGGGCGGTGTAATAATGCCTGAAGAAATTGATAGATTAAGAATGGAGGAATAAAAAAATGGAATTATTTATGTTTAGGAGAGATGAAGACGACAGAGATTGTTGTAGTTACATTGACGCAGAGTACAGAGAGGGTGTTCTACATCTTAATATTTGCGGTGCTTGTTTCTATGGTAATTCAATTCACGGACTTCCTAACTATGACACCGTAGAAACAGTGCTTACCGAGGAAGAATACAATGCAATAAGCGATTATATAAGAGTATCAAAGGGTATACTAAGTAACTTTGAACATTTAGTAAAAAACTCAAAGCCGATAGTTGAGCAAGCTATTAAGAAGTTACAAAGTGACGAGGGGTGAAGAATTTTTTGAAAAGATTGTGGCTGACGAAATGGCATATTTGAAAGAACAATGGAGCTTGTCAGATAAAGATATTGAGGATATATTTGACGCATACCCTTATGAATATAAAGACAGAGCCGTTGTGGGAGCTGTATATGGGGACTATTATGAATTAGGCGAAAATGAGGCGTGGGGTTTAGGTTACATCACACAAAGTGCAAGTGAAATAATGAGCAGATATTTTAACTATGAAAAGTTTGGCGAGGATTTAGTAGAAGAAAATGATGGGTACGTTGAGTTAGATGACGGACGTATCGTCTATCTAATGATGTAAAAGGAGGATAAATAAAATGAAAGAAGTAACAAGATACTATTTGGTAAGAACAAACGCAAGCAATGGCATTGTTGCAGTTCGAGGTGACAAGATATGTGATTGTCCTATATCATCAAACGGCATTGACGAAATGTCAGGAATTTCAGTGTTAGCTATGACGAGTGAGGAAACTGAAAAAGTAGCCGAAAAGCTACAAGTCAAATATACTGAACTTGCTAAAAACGGTATGCTATACAATATGGACGATATTATTGACGACTATGAGGACTCTTTAACTGACGGAGCAGAAGAATTTCTTAACGAGAATAAGAATTGGCTACTTTGCGAAGTAGCCTAATCAAAAGGAGGATAAGAATATGGAAAGATATGATTATAGTAATTTGCTAAATGCAATAAGTAGCATTAAAACAGAAAATGAGGTTGCTTTAAATGACCGTTTAGCAAGCAGAAAAATAAACTTGCAAAACTTACTAATAAGATTGAACAAAGTGGTATTTTAGAGGATTGGTGCAACTTACAACAGACTTGCAGGAAGTTAGATATTCGATTATTACCACTTAAAGGTTACAACAGTCTTATTAATGAGAACGAGGAACAAGGCGAACTAAGGGACTGTTTTGATTTTCACGATAAGGGTTATTATGGTTACGAGGGCGATAGATATACTATTGTTTTTAAACCTACTTCCGACTTCTCTATAAAATGGATTTTAAGAGGAGATGATTTTTTACCTAATGATGAACAGATAATTATGGAAAAAATCAGAATTTTAAAGGAATTTGAGGAAGAGTATGAGAAGTATAGAGATTTTCAATTAAAACGCATTTACGCTGTAATGGATAGATTTACAGAGAAAACCGAAAAGATAAAATCAGAAATATAAACAGTATAGCATAAAGCACTTATCATTATATGAGTGCTTTATTTTATGCCTGTATTACCCTTAAAATGAGCCTTTAAAGCCTTTAGCCCTATAGCTATATACCTATGCACTTAAAACGGCTTTAAACGCTCCAAAAATAGTGACCGATTTATTACTTATATTACAGATACATAATCAGCACCTAAAATCAGTGCCAAGTGAGGAATATCGTCATTTGACAGTTACAGAAGTATTTGCTATAATAAAGATACAGTCAAGCGATTGACTTACCAAAGACTTATTGAATACGAAAGGAATTGATTTAAAATGACGATTAAAGAAGTAAAGGAATTAATTGAAAAATATAAAGATAAGCCTATAATAGTAAGAACAGGCTATGCTTGTTTTGATTATACCGAGAGTGGTGAGGAACTTATTAAGGAAGTTTAAAATGGAACAAACAAACGAATATAGTAGGTTAGAATATTTGGATGCCGTGCGACACTTTAATTGTGTATTGCAAAAAGTTGAGGTTGAGAAAGGTACAAAGTATATCAATACAACTCCGCTTGAGGAATTTGATATTTTAGGCGGTTATGAGAAAGATACAGTTTATTTGGTTATCCCACATAATCAAGAGGACATTAACTGTCTAAACATAATAAACAGCTATTTCCAACAAAATAGTAAACCTCTTTTTGAGGAAGAGCATATCGGACAAGTGATATTAGCTATAATTCAATGTAATTATTACTCAAAGGATATTACGGAGGATTGCTTTGGGGTATACTTCAATCTTCTATCTAATTACACCGCCGAGGTTACATCAGAGTTAGAAGAATTGAATAAGTTTGCCACAAAAGAAATTACACAACTTATCAAAATGCACGAATATAATAAGGCACAGGAAAAAGTGTTTGGATTGGTAGAAAGCTACTTTGAGGAAGGCAGAAGAAATGGCTACCACGATTTTAAAATGTGGTGTGAGAATAACACAAACAATGACACTGAAAAAATGATTATCGAAAAAATTGCAACCGAAGTGAATACTATCGGTACTTGGTTATTTGAATAAAAGGAGGATACTAAAATGAATGATAATTGGATAAAAACAAGTATGGTAAAACCAAAAGAGGGAGCTACTTGTTTAGTCACAACACAAGGTGATATAGCATTAGCAAAATACTCCGAGGGCTACTTCACTCAATATGGTAATGATGATGTATCCTATAACAATGTAACGGCTTGGCAATATGCAGACGCCCCATTTGAGGACGAAACAAGTAAATATAAAAAGGCTATTAATTACCTCTTAAATACTTTCCAAAGTTGTAGGGAATACTCTAACGAGGGCGAAAATTTCTATCTTTTAGGCGGTTGGGATAATGACCGAGTTTTCGTGGTAAGACCAAGAAGAATAGAGGATATTGACTGTATTAATACAATTAATAAGTATATTAATACAGACGGAACAAGTATCTTGAATTACTATAATATCGGTGAAATATATATTTTAATCTTTGGTGCAGACTGCTATGACTCAGACTTAGAAAATTATGAATATTTGACGGTTAAAACGGCAAGTGAGGTAATTAAATATAATACCCAAAAGATTATGGACATCATAACAATTATGAACAGAGAAGAAATAGAAACGGAGGATAATTAATATGAGTTGGGAATTAACTGATTGTTCGTTACCAGACGAAAGAGAGAAGGTGCAAGTTACTTATGTAAAAAATAATAAAGAATATTGTGATGTATTCGCTGTATTGGTTGACAATGAATGGTATACAGAGGACGCTGATGGCAGTATTGTTCATTTTAAGCACAAAATAATTGCTTGGCAATACCCTTGCAGTCCTTTCCCCTTAGAGGAATTTGACAAAAATCGTTTTGAAATGGACCTTGAACATTTCAGACGAAACATTCAACACGAAGAAATCTATGAGGGTTACAGAAGTTATAATTTATTCGGTTGTCAGGCAGATGATACACTCTATATTGCAAAACCTACCACCCAAGTAGATATTAAGGCTATAAATGAGCTATACCTATATAAGAATTATGGAAGTATATGCGATACAGACCTTAAACCACCTCTTACAAAAGAGGACATTGGCTCTTTAATTGTGGTGCTTTGTGAATTGGGCGACTTTAGAAATTGTGAGTTTATACGAATAGAAAGGTATGATGAAACGATACAAGAAATTACAGAGGAAATAAATAATTATAGGAATAGATTTATATAATTTAAGGTAAGCAGAAAGGTGCAAGTGAGGAAATTCCTTATTTGACACCTTTCTTTTTATGTGCTATAATATACTTGTAGTTAAGAGATAGACACCTTAACTACAAAGACTATTTATGAAATGAGAGTGATTAATTATGAAAATGATAAAAACAGAAAAGAAAAACGGCGAGCAGATAGCAAAATATATTTACAGTACCACGGACTTTATGGCTCACATTTTAGATGAGTATAAAGAACTTGTAATTGAGTGTGGTTATAGTGGCACTCTAACATATTACGGCGAAGACAAAGCGGTTATAAGAGTTTACAGGAATGGAGTAGACTACAAAAACATATATGAGAGAGAGGAGTCTGAATATAATGACTGATTATAAATGTGAAGTAAGTTTGGAAGTTGCGGACAGAATTTGTTCGCAACTAACCCAAGCAGGATATGATGTAGAAGTATTTGAGGGACTACTTGACAGTTACTTTTGTGAAATCGGTGAAAACGCAAAATTCAGATTTACACTAAAAAGAGGCGGTCGTGTGAAGTTGCGTAAATACCTTATGATTATACAGAATGTAAAAAATGAGTGGTCGAGTGATTTAACACTTGTACTCACAGACGATAAAGAGGAATACGAAAACGAGTTAAAGAAGTTTAAGGAGGTGGCGTAAATGGATATTAAAGTCTATTATGATAACTATGGGAAGTTAAAGTATGCTTGCGAATACAGTGAGCAAAAACTTTTAATGGCTAAGGAACAAATTGACGAGGATACTACTTGTTATGTCGAACATCATTTGTGGGTTGACAATGAAACAGGTAAGTGGTACATTCAAGAGAGGGAATATTCAAGTGTAAAAGGCAAGATAAACAAAGATGATGAACTTGATATTATCGACATTACTAATGACGGTTTCCCTAAAACAGAGGGTGAACTTATATCAATACTTATAAACAGTATGCAAGTTTACAAACAATCCCTTACAAATAAAATTGCAGAGGAATATTGGGACAGTGTAAAAGAGTTAAGATATTGTTGTGCCGTTAATTCAGTATACATTGACGCATACTTTACAGATGATGAAGATGAGGAAGGTGTAAACATTGCAACGATAAGTGATATGGGCGAGATTTATTGGCTTAATAAGAAAGCACAACTAAGTAAAAAGGTAATGAGGTATGTGCTTGATATACGAGATAAGCAAATAAATAATACTGTAATGGTATTGCTTAGAGATTATCTCTTTAATAATTCCACGACTGGAGGGAGCTATGTCACTTATCCCTTTAACACTAAAATAAGTCAAAGTTTCATTGACTACTGTAATAAGGCGGATAAGGAGTATATGTCTAATCAAGAAATAGCAGTAAAGATTAAGGCGGTAAATAATACGATTTATGGCTTTATGAAATAAGAATAATATACAGATAAGGCGGTTACATTGTAACCGCTTTTTTCGTGCCTTTTTGCCGTTCACAGGGGTACTATTGAAATGAACGGCGGCGGTAAATTTATTCACTTGTAAATAAAACAAGAGGATAACTATAAAATAAACAACCTTAAAAGTAATAACTAAAGACCTTAAAGTTATTGTCAAAAGTGAAATGAGGGCGGCTTAAAATATAATAGAATAATAAAGTAATGATAATAAGTAAATGACTTTAACTGTTTTCTATCACCTTTACCACTCAAACTCACCCAAATTCACCCAAATTCACCCAAATTCACATCAGACCTGAGGAGTATTATTTTATATTGAGGTTGTAACCACTATGAAATGAGGTACTTTAAATGACCTTGAAACGAGGAATATCGCAGTGGCAGGTCATTTGAGGAATGTACTCTGTAATGAGGTATATCGCCACTATTAAGTACAGTGAGGTATGTTATTTTGAGGTACTATTCACTACTATAATCACCACTTTATGAGGTCATTTTAGTACTTTATGAGGTTATTTTAGTACCTTAGTAGTGGTCTTTATGAGGTCATTTATCACTATTATGAGGTCATTTTTGCTCATTTTAGTGATTTTGAGGTCATTTTCACCTATTTTTGAGGTTATTTCATTAAAAATAGAGGTTATATTTTGAAGCGTTATGAAACGAGGGAAATCGCAGTGGGAAGGTCATTATTTGTAATGACTAAAGTGTCTATTTTATAGGGGTAAAGTATCAACCTAAAATATTTACCGCCGCACCTCTTTTACTATCATTTTATCCTGTACTTTAACCACCTTATTAACCACTATATATACTGTACTATATACTTACCTTGCCACTTTGATTTTCCTCGTTTAAACCACCTTTTTGACTCTCTTACGCCCTCTTTATTTGCCCTCTTATACACCTTATTATTTATACAATGTACTTTAGTACCCCTTATTTTAATGTATTTTAGTGCATTTATGTGCTAATCACTATTGATAACAACTATGTGACATTGAGGTAATCACTATTGATAACAACTATGTGACATTGAGGTAATCACTATTGATAACAAC